>SL_8KL_010_SEDDRAFT_10001657_pt1 | contig 19270 bp, 12 predicted proteins | sample SodLakKL_010_SED_4_FD_11160 | JGI IMG/M metagenome (IMG submission 11160)
TAATAGGAGAGGGAACGGTTGAAATAGACCCGGACCAAGAAGCTTACGAACCCGGTACTGAAGTGGATTTAACTGCTTTACCTGCAGAAGGCTGGTACTTCGTCGAATGGACGGGAGATTATGAAAGCGAGGATGAAGAGGTCACTATCATTATGGACAGCGATAAAGAGATAACGGCTCACTTCGAAGAACCTTATACATTAGACGTAGAGATAATAGGAGAGGGAACGGTTGAAATAGACCCGGACCAAGAAGCTTACGAACCCGGTACTGAAGTGGATTTAACTGCTTTACCTGCAGAAGGCTGGTACTTCGTCGAATGGACGGGAGATTATGAAAGCGAGGATGAAGATATTACTATCATTATGGACAGCGATAAAGAGATAACGGCTCACTTCGAAGAAGAAGTGGAGATGTACACGTTGACCGTGCTCAAAGACGGCGAAGGAACAGTCGAGATCGATCCAGAGCAAGACGAATACGAAGAGGGCACGGATGTGACCTTGACGGCGATCGCTGACCAAGATTGGGTATTCGTTGAGTGGACAGGGGACGAAACAGGAACGGAAGACACGATAGCCTTCGAGATGGACGATGACAAAACAATAACGGCGGTCTTCGAAGAAGAGGAGGTTCCTCCGGAGGAATACGAACTAACGATCGGGATCGAAGGCGACGGTACTACTGAACCATCTGAAGGTACTCACGCCTATGATGAAGGAGATGTAGTTCCGGTCACAGCCGAACCCGCCGCAGGCTGGGTATTCGTTGAGTGGACTGGAGACGAAACAGGTACCGACCCAACCATAGAGGTAACGATGGATCAAGATAAGGAGATAATAGCAAATTTCGAGGAGTTAGCTCCCGCCGAATTCGAGTTCTCGAACTTGAGAGTTAGCCGTACTACTATAGACAAGAATCAAGATGTAGAACTGAGGCTCGACGTTACCAATATAGGTGATGAGACCGGTGCTTATACCGTTGAATTTTATGTTGACGGAGAAAGTGTCGGCACCGACACCGTGACGGTAGAAGGCGGAGAAACTGAAACTGCTAGTGTGACTCATTCAGAAGACGAGGCTGGTACCTATACAGTTACAGTGGATGAGACGGATGAAGAAGTATCGTTTGAAGTGATAGACGTCGAGGGATTTATAGATGATCTATTAGAGAGAGGTATGTGGTGCCTCGCCATCATCATAATAGTTCCGATAGTTATAATAGTGATAATAGTAGTTCTGGTAGTAAAATTGTTGAGCAGCGACGAGGATGAAGAAGAGCAGATGCCACCTCCACAACAGCAGACACCGCCGCCACAGGAGCAGCCACTGGAAGAACCACCGGAAGAACTAGAAGAACCAGAAGAGGAGGAAGAACTGGAAGAACCAGAAGAGGAGGAAGAACTGGAAGAACCGGAAGAGGAGGAATAAAGGAGAATAAACATGGATCTACTGTCTATACCTAGCTCAAATCCTTCCTTACCTCCGAAGATAAAGGAAGCTAGAGATATGTTCAAGTATGCTGCGGTTTTCTTTCTAGTAGCGGCATTGATCTACTTCCTTTGGGGATTTTTGACCATAATGAGCGGCGTCTTATGGAGCGTCCTCTTCCTTGACGCGACTTATTCTATTTGGAGCATGATCAGCGGCACGATCAGGATAGTATTCGGTGTAGTGGCGTTGATACTAAAGGGTAAACTGGTTGATGATCTGATAGATCCCATCGATGATGGAAGAGCCAAAGAGATTGGTGAAACCACGATGGTTATCTACATAATACTTGGATTCATATTCGGTCTAGTTATCGCAGGAGTTCTAGTACTGTTAGGTTACATGAAGCTGGATGAGGCGGAAACTCAGGCCAATCAATGTCCTACATGTAGAGCTGGGCTGCGATACGTTCCGGAGTACGACAATTGGTACTGCGATAACTGCGGAGACTACAAGACCCCCGTAACTCCTCCACGATCGCCAGGTCCACCGCCGCCGGAAGCACCACCCGAAGAACCGGAAGAGAAACCACCGGAGTCACCGCCACCTCCGGAGTGAAAACAGCAAAAAGCCGATATATCATCTATCACCGGCGATCTCTTCGTTCAATCTTGAGAAGTAGTCTTCCATATATTTCATCCTGTCTTCAGCGATCCGCTTCGCTCTTTCGGTGTACAGCCTATCGGGTATATCTTTGAGCTTTAACTCGTACTCTAGATTGGGGGAGTGTTCTGAGAGTTTCATGACCCGGCCGTTATCCGTTAGATTCTCCTCCAGATATGTTTCTTTATCCACTTCTCTGTAGATACGTTCGCCGAATTGACCGGCGAGCATGAACATCCTTGCTATCCCAACCGCTCCCACTGCGTCCAGTTTATCCGCGTCTGAAAGTATCTTTGCCTCTATAGTTTCAGGTTTCTCGTTGCTTCGAAACCTGTGTGCCCTGATACAGTGTTTTACAGGTTCTATCGTCTGTTTTTCGTAACCCTTTTCTTCAAGTATCTTTTCAGCCTTCTTCGCGCCTAGGACCGCATGGTCTACACGACCCGTATCGTCTTCGTCTTCCTCTTTTCTCGCGATGTCGTGAAGTAGAGCGGATAAGAGTAAAACGTCCGTATCTACGTCTTCGGGTGCCAATCTTTGGCATAAACCGTAAACTCTCTTAGTATGATCGATCCCATGTGCGGAATCAGAGAGTTCCTTTTTAGCCGCTTTCCAGATATTATTGTATTTCAGGATCAACTGAAATCACGTATCGAGACTTTATTGGTGTTCGTATCTAAAACTATCACCTTTGCAGGGTCCGGCTTTATGTCCCTCATCTTTTGGTATTCAGTCTGTGCCTGCCAAGTCGACGAGTTGATCATTATGGTGTCGTGAAAATCTCCCACCTCTGTCCTGTGTATGTGTCCCGTCACGAATATATCCGGCACTTCTTCGATAGCAAGGAAATCATTCTCTTCAGGAGCTATCGAGGTTTTTTTACCGTAGACCGGGACTAGATGACGACGTTTCAACATCTCTTTCATGGCCGTTATAGGCCTTTCACTGCTCACCTGTGAAAGCATATCCGATAGATCATTTATACTGCTTCCGTGGTACAATAGGAGCTTGAGGCCGTGTATATCTAGAAGAGAGGGGTTACCGAAAAAGAGCACGTTGTCGGGAAACAATCCTTGAACATCCTTTGGAAGGCAGGGTTGAGGTTCCGCATTCCTGACGATGTCGTGATTACCGGGTATCGTTATAACTGTAATATCTTTCGGCAGCTCGTCAAACATCTCAGCCAATTTCCTATACTGTTCGTAGATATCTATTATTTCAAGTTCCTTCTCTTGATTTGGAAATATGCCTATGCCGTCTATAAGGTCGCCAGGGACTACAAGGTACCGGATCTCTTTAGCGATCTGGTCGTCGGAATTTATCCATGAAACGAAATCGTCCCACTCGTCCTTCAAGAATGTGTCACTGCCTACGTGTATATCGCCCAAAAAGGCTATCTTACCGGGAAAATCGATCTCACTCCTCTCTTTCAACTTGGGTATGCCCGGCCTAGTTATCTCCTGGATGGCAAATGTATCTTTATAATTGCCGTCGTTTTTCCAGACCTCGCCTTTTGCAAGTATGACCTCGTCTTCAAGCAGATCTTCTTCGAAGACTTCGCTGTCGCCGGAGATGAACCCCCTCATCTCCCCGGTGGTATCTTCGATGGTCAGCATCTTGTTGCCGTTTGACGAAGTGTATATATCTCTCACCATGCAGATCACAGTAGCTTCACCATGCCTGTTCTTTATGCTGTTTATAGGGCGAGCTTGTTTTCCGTCTCTCCTTTTTTCCACTATAGCTCTTATCGTCTCGTACCTGTCTTTAAAATATTTTTGAAAATCATCCACATCTCCCGTACAGGTGGATTCTCCAGAAACGTCTTTCAGCACTTTCACGTTCTCCATGGGCTCGCGGTCCAGTTTGGAACGTATTTTCTCTTCGCTGTGTTCCTCCTCTTCCTTCACATAGCAGGAAATATTCTCTTTACAGACGGGAAAAGGAAGATGCTCTCTTTCTTTCTTCAACTCATCTATTATGGATTCGATCCTTTCGGGATAATCTAACTCATCCAGATACTCCCACGCATCCGGTGTGAGTACGGTATTTCTCTTTGCGAGTTCTTTGACTATTCGAGCGCGCATCCCTATCATTAGACCATCGATTACATCTTATTAATTCTTTTTTATCGGACAACATTTAAGGAGTGAAGGCAAATCCTTTATAATACCTACTCTTCCTTTTCATTGTGAAGTGATAATAGATGAAATTAAACTTTCTAGGCAGTGCATCCAAAGTAGGACCTCTTTCGCTGGTGATACATTATGACGATTTTTCTCTGATATTCGATCACGGGTTGCTGCCCGCGGATCCGCCCGAATATCCCATGAGAGCTCCTTTGGTAGATATGGGTTTCCTCTCTCATTCTCACCTTGATCACTGCGGCATGATGCCGTCACTACTCAGACAGAACGATATCCCCATCCTTTCTACTCATCCTACGGTTGAAGTTGCCGAGCTGCTCCTTTACGACAGCTTGAAGATCGCGGATATAGAAGGTTATCCCAAACATTTTGAAAAGGTCGATATAAAGAACACGAAAGCCGCCTTCGACCTCGTGGGCTACAATTCTAGGAGGGATATAGGAGGCATGGAGATAGAAGTACATTCAGCCGGACATATACCCGGTTCTAGTATGTTCGAACTCAAGGGAAAGGAAACAACCCTTTTTACCGGTGATCTAAACACCAAGAATACCCGCCTGCTGTGGGGGACTCATCCTGTAGAATGTGACAATTTAATAATGGAGGCCACCTACAGCGGTGAAAAGCACGACGATAGGATGGAAACTGAGAAGAGATTTTTAGACAAGATAGACGAAACTTTAGAATCTGGTGGACAAGTCATCGTTCCTGTTTTCGCTGTCGGTAGAACACAGGAGATATTGATGCTCCTTGACGATAGAGATTACGACATATGGTACGACGGGATGGGAAGGACCGTCAGTAGGATCTACCTCAACCACGAGGGATTCCTGCGTTCACATAAGTCGCTGAAAAGAGCCGTAGACAACGCCAACGAAGTCAGGTCGCCCTCAACCAGAGAGAAGGCAAAAGATGCCGAGGTCATCGTGACCACCAGCGGCATGCTTGAAGGAGGCCCGGTTTTAGAGTATATGAGAGATATACGCAAAGATCCGGACAGTTCCATACTGCTTACTGGCTATCAGGTCGAAGGCACCAACGGGAGAAGACTGCTTGATAACGGTATGATAAGAGATAAAGGGGCTACACTACCGGTAGAATGTTACGTAGAGAAATATGATTTTTCGGCTCATGCGGGTCATAAAGATCTGGTAGAATTTGCTAAAGGTTGTGATCCCGAAAATATAATACTCTGCCACGGCGATAAGAGAGACGAGCTGGCAGAAGATCTTTCCGAGTTCGAAGTTCACACTCCGGAAGAAGGAGAAGTGATCGAACTGTGATTTGCCTTTATATGATTGGCAGTATCAGGAAGTGAAGGATGATGTGGTACTTCTCGCTGACAAGGTTCATCGTAGGTGCCGTCTTTTTACTGATCGCATCGACCATGGACTTGAAGACGCGGCGTGTTCCAAATAGACTTTGGATAGTTATGGGTTCCGTGGCTATGATGGTGCTGTTCTCAGAACTCCTTGTAAGAAAGATCTGGTCAGATGCTGAAATATACTGGCAGCACTTCCTTATATTCGTGCCCATCATAGTCCTGTTCTCCGAAGCGTTCATGGACAGACCTCCTCTTTACTCTGAGAAGGGTATAGAACTAAAAGTTCTAGCCTGGTTGATACTGCCAGTGGTGGTATTCATCTACATGGTCAACACGTTATCTCACTCTCTGCTCTTCTGGACTCTTTCCATGATACCGGGTATGATGCTGTTCGCCTTCATGATGTACTTTTTCTACATACTCTACGGTGGGGCCGATGCCAAGGCGGTGATCACTCTAGCCGTCCTAGTTCCATTCTATCCGTATATTCCTAACTTCACTCACAGAGCAGTTTCGGCAGACCTCGTTCCGCTGATGCAGACATTATTCCCGTTCACGCTTGTGATACTGTTGAACTCATCCCTCATCGTAGCGGTTTTCCCAGTTTTCTATTTCTTCATGAACCTTTTCAAGAAGGATCTAGACTTTCCCAAGATGTTTTTTGGATACAGGAAAAAGGTCTCGGAGATAGAAGATTCCTTCGTTTGGCCCATGGAGTACTACGAAGATGGTAGTCTTAAGACGGAGCTTTTCCCACGTTCGGATCCAGAAGAGAGGGTAGAGTCTTTGAAGCTGCACGATAGAGAGAAGGTTTGGACTACACCTAAGATACCCTTTATAGTCCCGATCTTTATCGGCTTTATACTTTCCTTTATCATAGGGAATCCGATGATGTACTTGTTTTGAGGGTGTTCAAAACATTTGCTAATAATATTTTACGAAAAGTTTAAATAATACCTGCAATGGTACGTTTTTAAGGTTTGACCTATCTCGAATATGGAGGCCCCGACATTGAGATATAAAGGAGAGATAACTCGCGTGACAGACGAGGGAGATATGATCGGGAGATTTACCCACGTTCCTGAAATGGGTACAGCAGTTTTAGATAAAAGAAAAAGAACGATCGGAAAAGTCACCTGGATCTTTGGTCCCGTCGAGAGACCTTTTGTAGAGATCAAGACTAATAACGACAGCCGAAAAAGGGTTTCCATATTGAACGAGCCGATCTATGTGGAGGAGATATAGATGGAAGAAAATATCCAAGTAGAGGAGGAAGCTTCAAGCTCAGTAGAAAAGGTAACGGAATGTCCTGAATGTAACAGCAGACACCTCGCCCAAGATTATGATAGAGGCGAACTGATATGTGAGGACTGCGGTCTAGTTATAGACAATCAATATATAGATGAGGGACCGGAATGGCGGGCTTTCGATATGAGACAGGAAGAAAGTAGAGCTAGAACAGGCGCCCCTATGACTGAGATGGTCCATGACAAAGGACTATCCACCGGTATAGATTCATCCAATCGCGATTCATACGGTAGAGCGATCCCGAGCAAGAAAAAGGCACAGATATACAGGCTGAGGAAGTGGCAGCGGAGGATCAGGGTCTCTGACGCCACCGAAAGGAACCTGGCCTACGCTCTTACCGAGATGGACAGGATGGCATCCACCATGGGCCTTCCAAAGAATATCAGGGAGACAGCCGCAGTGGTTTACAGGAAGGCGGTCAAAAAGAACCTGATCAGAGGAAGGAGTATAAACAGCGTAGTGGCCGCCTCTTTATACGCGGCATGCAGAAAAGCAGGAGTTCCCAGGACTCTAGATGAGATAGCCGAGGCGACTTCCTCGGACAGAAAAGAGATCGGCAGAACCTATAGGTTCTTGAGCCGTGAGCTGGTGTTGAAGCTTAAGCCCACCAAACCTCAAGAGTATCTGAGCAGGTTCTGCAGCGAACTCGACCTGAGCGGAAAGGTCAAAAAGATCGCGAGGAACATAATAGATCAGGCGGAGGAGAGAGAACTCATCTCCGGTAAAGGCCCTACGGGTTTGGCTGCGGCCTCGATCTATATCGCGTCTATAAACGGAGGAGAGAGGCGAACACAGAGAGAAGTAGCTGACGTCGCGGCCGTGACAGAAGTGACTGTACGGAACAGGTACAAGGAGCTGGTAGATAAGCTCAATATCGATATAGAAGTTTGAAAAACCTTTCTTTTTTTTCTACCTATATTAGTAAAAGTTACAAGAAAATTACAAAATTGTAACTCGACCTTATATACCTTCATCCTTGTTAATATATCAAAACAAGGTGAGTATGATGCAGAAAAAAAGGTCCGGAAGGAAGGAAAGGAGCGGAAAAGCATATCCCACTAAAGATACAAAGAATAAAGTTTTTTCACTCACAGTGATCGCCTTGATTTTAACGGGTGCCTTCGCGGCGATGATAACCACGACCGATTGGATAAGTGGAACTCATCTGATAAGCAATGAATACTGTGAAGTTGACGGTGGAGACACTAGCTATGGGGAATACATAACGAACGTTCGGTTCAACGGTATAGACAAGGATTCAGGAAACGACGGAGGCTATGCGGACCACACGAACTTTGTTTCAGATCCAGTAGAGCCTGGTCGGCTCTACGAACTTTCAGTCACGATGAACACAGGAGGATATACAAGTCACGCGTCAGTAGTTATAGACTGGAGTCGAGATAAAGACCTTTCTAACGAAGAGGTGATAGAGATAGGGAACGGAGACGAAGATCCGCTGACCATCACGACGGAGATAACAGTGCCCGATGATGCAGTTGAAGGGGAGGCCAGGATGAGGGTCATGCAGAGCTATGATGATTACCATACAGACCCGTGTTCGGATCAAAATTACGGCGAGACTGAAGATTATACTGTACTCGTAGGCGAAGACGAAGGTGGGGGCGAGGAAGACCCGGGAGAATACTGTGAAGTTGACGGGGGAGACACTAGCTATGGAGAATACATAACTAACGTTCGGTTCAACGGTATAGACAAGGATTCAGGAAACGACGGAGGTTATGTGGATCACACGAACTTTGTTTCGGATCCTGTGGAACCTGGTCGGATCTACGAACTTTCAGTCACGATGCGGACCGATGGACATATGAATTATGCGTCTGCAGTTATAGACTGGAGTCGAGATAAAGACCTTTCTAACGAAGAGGTGATAGAGATAGGGAACGGAGACGAAGATCCGCTGACAGTGAGTACACTCATCACAGTGCCCGATGATGCGGTTGAAGGGGAGACCAGGATGAGGGTCATGCAGAGCTATGATGATTACCATACAGATCCGTGTTCGGATCAAAATTACGGTGAGACTGAAGATTATACAGTACTTGTAGGCGAAGACGACGGTTATGACCTGTATGATCACCTAGATTATGTTTTAAAAGGAGAAGATGTGGAGGAGGAGATCGGTGACGATCTTTTCGTGGAAGATACCGCTGGCAGCGCCGGTACTTCAAGTACCGAAGAGACTTCGGGAGAAGAGACAGCGTCGCTCACCGATACGGACAACTATGCCGTAGAGTACTCATGGTCGGACGAATGGGGTTATGAGTACTCAGATGTGAGTGTTTTTTCCGGTTGGGTTGGAGATACGAGTTTAGACGTTACGCTACCGGAAGGAGGTATCTCTTTTGATCCCGAGATCAGATTATATGCGGAATATGATTCCGGCGAAGGACATATTACTGAGGCCTACGGCAAAGCTCATGGAGATGTAAACGCATATACGGATATCAGGATAGATGCTTCACAAACCATAAGCTCGCACAGTCACGAGGAGACCATTCATTCCTTCCCGTCGAAATACTATGTTAGGCCTCTTCCCATGCCACCCTACGTCGTTTGGGTCGAAGTCGAACCCTCGGTGGTTGCGGGCTATCACGTTTCTAGCAGTGCAGGAGGCTCGTTCGAAACTGGTCTAGAAACAGAGGCCGAGGTCACCATGGGAACGGAGTATGAGAAGGGGAACGGTTTCAGCCCTATCTTCGAGGGATCACACGAGACTTCTTCTAGGGAGACCAGTTTAGATTTCTCAGAAGGATCAGTTTTTGCTGAAGCTTATGTGATGCTGAGAACGGAAGTGAACATGTATTCTTTCACCGGTCCTTCACTCGAGGCAGGTCCCACGGTTTCTTTTTCTGGATCAGTGGATAGTGAAGGTTACGAATGGACGTTGGATGCAGGTGCGAAGGCTAGGGCTAGTCTAAATCTGCGTATATTCGGGGCTTCCTTCGGCTCCAGCACGTCCCTTGGCGATTGGACCGTACAAGTAGCCGAAGGCAGCGGCGAGTTTGTAGGTCCCGATCTGGTGCTCGAAGACTGGTCGGTCGACCCTGAAGTTGCTGAACCTGGTGAGACGGTAACCATCGAAGGTAAAGTAAAGAACGTAGACAGCGGAAAACAAAGCGATTACGTGGATCTTTACGTAGAAGATATGGGCGAATACGAGTCCTACGAAGAAGTGGTTCTAGAGCCGGGAGAGTCGACCACGATAACCTTCGAGTATCAAGGGACAGAAGATACCGGAACTTATGACGTCAGGGTCGAACTGTACGATCATGATAAGGAATGGACCGGTCAGTTCGAAGTGAAAGAGGAGGGCTCATCGGGTCTCGTAGTGCAGAACTGGTCAGTCGATCCCAGTACCGTAGATCCTGGAGAAAGTGTAACTATCTCGGGTGAAGTTGAAAATTTAGGCAGCGAGAAACAAAGCGATTACGTGGATCTTTACGTAGAAGATATGGACGATTGGGTGACCTACGAAGAAGTGATTATAGAGCCGGGAGAGTCGACCACGATAACCTTCGAGTATCAAGGGACGGAAGATACCGGAACTTATGAAGTCAAGGTCGAACTGTACGATCATGACCATGAATGGACCGGTCAATTCGAAGTGGAAGGATAGTAAACCTCTGGTTCATGCAGGGATGGACTCGAGCATATCTTTCGCCTTATCTACCCACAGCTCCATGCCCATCTCTTGGAACATGGAAAGAGATCTCTCAAGATGTTCCTCAGATCTATCCCTTTCTCCTTTAGCTGCCCACATCGATCCTAATTCATAATGGCTCTTTGATACCTTCCGCTTGTCACCCATCTCTTTGAAGATAGCTATACTTTTTTTGAGCTCCTCTTCACTTTTTTCCCACTGCTCTTGTTCACGGTGTATCTTACCTATCACCATGTGACTCAAGCCTTCTTCCGCCTTTGATCCAAGTTTTTTTGCCCTATGAAGCGCCTCTTCGGCATGCTCCTTGGCCTTTTCCACAGATCCTTTTCCGAGGCGATTTTCAGCTAAACCGAAAAGACTGATCACCACAGCATGTTCGTGTCCTATCTCTCTCCCTATATCCAAAGCTTTCTCGTAACTATCCAATGCTTTATCCAATTCCTTCCTTTCGCGATATACATCACCTATGCTGTTGAGTGAAGATAATAACCCGGATACGTCGTCGATATCTTCCTTCATATCAAGACCTCGTTTATGGTATTCCAACGCCTTATCAAGGTCGCCTTTATCCTTGTAGATTATCCCTATGTTGTTCAGAGATGCGGCGGTACCTATTTTATCACCTATTTTTCTCTTGATTTCTAGACTGCGCTGGTGATACTCCAATGCTTTATCCAATTCGCCTTTGTTGTTGTAAAATATCCCTATGTTGTTCAGAGATGCGGCGGTACCTCTTTTGTCCCCCATCTTTTTCTTTATCTCTAAGCTCCTTTCCTGGTACTCCAAAGCTTTGTCTAATTCACCTTTATCCTCGTGGATTATCCCTATGTTGTTCAGTGAGATCGCTAAGCCGTGTTTATCCCCCATATCCTCTCTGATATCTAGGCTTTGTTGGTGGTATTCCAACGCTTTTTCAAGTTCGCCTTTATTATTGTAGAGTATGCCTATATTGTTGTAAGAAATAGCAAGACCTTCTTTATCGCCTATATCTTTTCTTATGTTTATGGCTTCTTGTATATGGTTCTCCGCTCTTCCATATTCACCCCGTCGGATACAGGCCGACCCAATGTCGTGCATGGCCTGGGCCTTTTCCTTCCTCTCACCTATATCATCGGCTAGTTCTTTTTCTTTTCCAAAGAGATCTATAGCTTTTTCGTGCTCGCCTAGAAGCATCAGGGCCCAACCTTTGTAGTTCAGCAGTCTGCACTTTTCTATATCATCGTCACTCGTCAATGTGAGCCCCTTTTCGGCATACTCGAGCGATCTTTCGGCTTCGCCTTTTTGTTTGAAAGCTTTAGCTATCTTCCGCATGCTTCTTGCCTTGACTTCGTTCTTTTCGGCGAGCTCTTCCATATCCTCGAATATCTCTATCGCTCTATCGTATCTTCCCAAAATACTGTTGACGTCTCCCAGTTTTTCAAGTATGGTCAACCGTCTTACTTCGTCATCTTTTTCGTCTAAGCATTCCAAGGCAAGATTGAACATCTCGATGGCGTCCTCATGGGCATACACTTCTTCTGCTTCCTCACCGGCCTTGTAATAGTACTCTACCGCCTTTTCTATTTCTTCCGCCCGACGGTAGTGATACCCGAGATCGGAATAACGTTCCTCAAGTGTGTTTTCGTAAACTCTCTCTATACTCTCAGCCACGGTTCTATGCAAACCGGGTTTCATCAGTTCTGAAACCTCATCGTATACTACTTTATGTATCAGGTTGTGAGAGAACGAGAAAGTTTCTTCAGCAGGGTCTTCATACCAGAGTCCGCTGCTTAACAGTATATCGACATGTTCGAGCATGTCTATCTCATCGATATCCAATATGTCTTTGAGAAGAGCGTATGGAACGCTGTCGCCTATGACGCTAGCCTTTTCGATGATCACCCTCGTATCCTTATCTAGTCTTTCCACTCTTCTCTTTATCACGTCGTTTATCATCTTGGGTATCTTCACATTATCAGTACTTGTAGGATAGTTAGAATTGCGAACGTCGATGGTGCCGTCATCGAGCATCTGTTTTATGCACTCTTTGACGAACAGCGGATTTCCATCAGTGGTCCTATGTATGAATTTAACGAAATCGTCAGGCACTTCACCACGACCTATAAGGCTGGATACGATCTCTTTTGTAGATCTCCAGTTTAGACGATCTAGTTCGATCTCATGATGGATATTCTCCCGAGACATGTCGTATATCACTTCTTTAAGAGAATGTTCTTTTTCAATATCTTCCGGGCGGTAAGTGCCGATGAAAAGCACCGGCGCAGAACCAAGATTGATAGACATGTATTTTAGAAGCTGCAGGGTCGCTTGATCCGCCCATTGAAGATCGTCTAGGAATATGATAAGCGGATGATCGGAGGCGATCTCTTTCACTTTTTCCGCAAGGTTGAGCCATGCAGAGAATCGTGAGGAGTCAAAGGTCTTCTGATCGGTCACTTTCGGACCTTTAGGCATAGTGGAGAAGGACATGGCCTGTTCCTCCTTTAAGATCTCTTCGTCGTTTTCTTTTCCTTCTAAAGTGTACTTTTGAAAAGCCTCTTTGAATGGAAGATATGGTTCTGACGACTCGTGATAGGCTCTACCTAACCGAAAATCGAAATCCTGATGGATCGCGTAATTCTTCAGCTCCATGATCAGACGAGTCTTACCTATGCCCGCCTCTCCAGAGACGAATACCGCAGAACAACCCTGCTCTTGTACAGTTTCCACGAGCTCTTTTAACTTTCTCATCTCGTCCTCACGGTCGGCGAAGATATCTTCAACCGTTCCTTCAGCTTGGCTGATGTCGATAGTGCCGTCGTCGAGGTGGTTCAATGCCTGTAAAAGAGGCTCGCGGGACTCGAAATAAAGATCGATATCGGAGAGTTTGACCTTCTCTTCACCTTCGTCGGTTCGGACCGTTACGGTTTCTTCCTCTAACTTATCTTTGATCTCTCGAGATCTCTTTTTTCCTTTATGGGTAAGAAAATAAACTTTCCTCCGACGCTTACGGCCCACGACGTGCTTCGTTTTGCACTCCACTAGATCATCCGATAAAAGATCTTTGAGCAGCCTATTGGTGTAAGGTACGTCGGTTCCTATACCCTTGGCGATCCCCTGCTGAGTTATCCGTGAAGATACTTCCGAGGTTTTACGATCTCCCTTCTGGGAGGCCAAGTGGATGAGTACCTTGTCTCTGTATGTACAGGAAACCATCGTTTGGATTATGGGGTTGATTATATAATAAATTTGTTCTGATGCGTCGAAATTTCTACATGGTGAAGAACGAGTTGAAATATGACAGCGAGGAGAACAGCTATGAGATGGACCTCGAGTATCTAGTATGAAAATGAAAACCCAAGATAGGTATGGGAGACAGATCGCGAATGATGATACATAATCCTCTTTCTCACCTTTTATTCAGAGATTTTATAACACAGGCATCCCTAAGTTCAAATTCTTCTTCGATATCGTCCCAATCGTCCAGTTTCTCTAAGGCTACTGGATAAAGAAAATTGTTTTCGATGAACGCGTGAAATTCCAACGTATAGGTCAGAACGTCAGTTTTCTCTATAAATTTTTCTTTGTTTTCCACCAGATTTTCGGACAGGGCCGTCAGTTCATCCATCAACTCGTCTATCTCGTCGTGCTCGTTCTCCATCATGTAGATCCGACCGTGAAGGCCTTCTTCCTCTAATCTGGGAAAGAGTATATCTTCTTCGCTCTTCTCGTGTTTCTTTATCTCGTTCATGTTCTTCTCGATGTTATCGAGCTTTTGTTTCCTGATTATCCTTGTTTTTTCGTCACCGACGCTTTTAACAAAGCTGGACAATTCTTCGACGAACTCGGTTATCTTCACATGGTCCAATATAAGATGACGTATAGGATGATCATCGTCCAATTCTTCTAAAAGTTTTCCCGTTTTTTCCTTCAAAATCTCGACATAAAGATTTTGGACGATCTTTCTAAATCTCTTTAAATCGTTTTCCCCCATATCTTCATCCAAAAGTTCTACTTCTGCCAGCGCTAGATCGAGAGGTGATGCCAGTTCCATGTCTTTCGCGGCCCTTCGGATAGAGGTCTTTTTTTGATAGACATCCTTGAGGATGTCGGTTATATTTTTTACTTCCATGGGCTCCCACTACCGGTAGCCTATATAACATATTTATGTCTTTGTGAAGTTGAGCTGAGCACATCGGAAGGTCTTTTTGTAGTTCCAGAGCGAATATAAAAATTACCAAAAAAATAAGTATGATGAAATCGTATATATAACAGCAGGAGAGAGAAAATGCCGAAAGAGACGAGATGGATAGGGATCATATTTTTAGCGTTCGTCCTGATCGGATCGTTGATCGCACCGGCCGCTACCACCCGGGCCGAAGGTCCCGATTGGAACGAAGGTGACGTTTGGGCAATGGGTTACGAAGAAGACATGTCTAGCGACTTTTTACCCCCTGTAGAAGATATGGATGATCTGATAGACGGACTCCCGATCGAAGAGATCGACTACGATATCGACGGCAAAGTAGGGTTCTACAGCATCTACGAGATCACGGAGGAAAACCCGGACGGTTACGTCATGGAGATGGAATCCGGCGGCGGCGTGCGTGTCGAAGGATACTTCGAGATGACGGCCGAACTGCCGGAAGAAGGCGAGCACGACTTGGACCGGGGTTACGAAAACATCTCCACGGAAAAGAGGACCATAAGGATGGAAGGAGAGTTCAAACTGGGTCAATCACTCGACGGCACTATAGTTTTTGATAATGACCATGCGGTAGAGTCTATGGACCTCGAATTCGGTCTGGAACTTAGAGCCGGATTCGACGCCGAAGGTTTCCCGATCTTTGATGAAGATCTCGAGGAAGAGACCGTAGTGGTTAGATACGAAGACTTCTCGCTGTATCTCGAGGCCGATATCGGTGCTGAGATCGACCTGGGATTCGAACCCGCTCTAGACCTTTTCGAATTCCCTATAGAGGAAGGCAGTTGGGAAGCGCAGTCCGAGATGACTATCTCGGGCAGTTACCACGGAGTCATAGATCTAGAGAAAGAAAACCTGCCCGAAGAATTGGAAGAGATCATAGAGGAGTTCCAGGACGAAACAGGAGAGGACTTCCCGATAATAATCGAGGAACTCGAGACCGATGAAGACTGGATAGAGGACGGCGAGATAAAAGAGAAGAGGGAAGAGCTCTCGGTTCCGGTAAGATGTACCGGTACCGAAGAAGTGGAACTGCACGACGGTTCCGTGACGGAAGCCTACGTTATAGAGTTCGGTCAAAGCGCTCCCTCATTTCCACCAGAAGACGACTTCGAGCCGACCTCGAGGATGCTCTTCTCAGAGGAGGAGGGCTTCATCGTGGGACAGGACATGGATACCGGCGAAGTTCCCGATGAACTCGGCGAAACGAACGTACGGATGAGATCGATGGAAGAGCAAGAGGCACGAGAGAAGATGCTGGAGATGCGGGAGATCGAGGAAGAAAGCCTTATACCTTTGATCATAATACTCGCTGCGATCATAGTCACTTCGGCGATGATCGCCGTTCTTTTGTTCGCGATGCGCGGAAAGAGCTCGGAGCCCGTGGAAGGACATGATCAGGCGAGAAGGAGACCGGAAGAACGATACGGGCTACAGGAGAGTTCTGGTCAGCCGAGGCAGGAGTTCAGAGAACAGAGGACCGAACCCAGAGGAAGGCCGCCGGAACGCGGACCATGGGAACGATAGTTCTGTGAAAAACATCTTTCATCTTTTTCTTTTCTTTCATCTAACGAGTTGAGAAAAACGCTCCGCGATAGATATTCGTTTAACACATAGGGTGAAAATCACCAAAAATTAGAAATACCTATCTCCAAATATATAAAGGTAAATCGAAGAGAACCTCCGTTCCCGCACCTCGACGGCGAAAGATCCGGGAAGATTTTAACGGAGGAAACAAAAAAAGATGTTAGAAATGGTCCCCAGTAAAACGTCTAGGTCACTTTCAAGAAGGTTTTTCGGCAGTAGGATCAGTTCTAAGAGTTTATCTACTTTGATCATATCGCTCGCATCCTTCATACTCGTTCTATCTCCTTTGTGTTTTAACACCGTTTCAGGCCAAGAAGATATCAATAGTTCTAGTCTAGTCGTGGGTGAGAACGAAGAACTCGTGATCTTTGGACCGGAGTATGCTGTCAAAGGGAACGTGGTGATACGCGAAGGGGGCTCTCTCGAGATACGTGATACCGATTTTGAAATTTTCCAGGAAGAACAGGGCCAGTACGAAGTTATTTTAGAACGTTCCGCCAGTTTGAAACTGGTAGATTCGGAATTGATATCGGAGAAAGAGATATCTATGGAACTGGATCCCGGTTCCGAACTCGAGCTGGTGAATTCATCCATGGGATTACCGGGCGAGATGACCGGCTCGGCAAAGAGCGTTGAAGTGATCGATTCTGAGATAAGTGCTGGAAAGATCAACCTTAACTTGGACGACTCGATCATGTCCCAACGAAGCGTGATAGATGCGGAAAGGACGTTGATCTCTTCTCCCGAGGCTCACTTCGAGCTCTCAGTACTTCACACGGAACTCATATTACATTCGTATACTGAAGCCGCTTTATACGGAAGTTCGCTCGAAAGCATAGATGTGAAGCAGAACTCCGAAGCCGAGATATATGGGGAACTCTCCATCTCTTTGAAAGATCTTTTAGGTATCCCTGTCGGAGGAGCGGAGATAAGGGTGGAAAGGCGAGATGACGATTGGGAATATATTAGCGAGACCGACAGAGACGGACGATGGAACGGTTTTATCCCGTCCGAGATCATCGATCCGGAGAGGTCCTTATACAAAGGTAATTACCATATCTCCGTTGAACACGGCGGCATAACGAACAAGACCGCGGTTTCTTTTCCTCCCGTCGAAAAGATGACGCCCGATAGGTGTTTGGATGAGATAAGTGTAAATCGTGATATGAAGTTGTCGAGAGTCGTGCCTCCTTCCGATTACTATCACGATTCAGATTTCGATCTTGTGGTCGACGGGGACAAGGAGATAGATATAGAGACATATCCAAACGAAGGCATAGATAACTACATCCAGGACGGAAACATCTATCTCGATGATCAAGGCACATTGAAGATAGGTGAGAACAGCAGGTTCAAGGTGCTGCAGAGGGACGAAAGGTATAGGGTGGAGATGAGAGGCAGCTCGGAACTGAAAGTCCAAAACGACGGCAGCATAAGGAGCGATAGACCTCTAAACATATATCTCTACGGAGACAGCAGCCTATCTCTAGACGGAGCGGATCTAGAGATCGGCTCTCTATACATGGGCGGTTCTTCGACTTTTACGGCTAAAAACACCAGGATAGACGCTGAACACATCCGCTTTCAAGGAGAACACTTCGAGGTACAAGATTCTATTTTGAACTCAAAGTCGCTGGATGTGGAGGCGGAGAACTTGACCTTCCGTGGGTCCTCTGTAGATACCGCCTATAATGTGACTTTGGCCGCGGAAGATTTTGAGATCGCGGATATGGATTTTGTACGATCGGTATTCTTTAAAAGCGAAGTAGCCCACGAGATATCTATAACTAACGTTACAGCGGACGAGATAGTGCCTTTAGGTGACATAACTATAAACAGAAGATGGCACCTGTACGTGGAGATATACAACGGAGAGGACCGATTGGTTCCCTTCGTCGATATGGATATCTACAGGCATGGCCCTCTGGAAAGAGAACTGGTTGAAAGTATGCTGGTGGAAGACGGCAGGGTAGAAGTAGCCCTGAAGAGCGAGATAATAACATCTGATAGGACCAGGTTCGTGGGAAACTACGTATTAGAGGCAGAAAAAGAGGTCAACGGCGATGTGATGTACAGTGAAACGAGCATGATCGCGGTGGACGGCAATAGGGAAACGGAGATCAGGTTCTTGGAAGAATTTCCTTATTCCATCGTTGTAGACGTAGAAGTCCCGTCGGAGGTCGCGCCCAACGAGGTCTTCGAGATCCGTGGCAGAGCTACATACGAAGGAACCGGTCTGCAGGTCGAGAACGCCGTCGTAGAGATCGTGATCGAACGTCAGAATGATGATATGATATGGAACACCACCACCGACAGTCAGGGCAGATTCGAATTGGATGTTGAAGCTCCCACCGCCGTCGGCACTTACCCCCTACAGATCAGGGTTGACGACGAGTACATGAGGATGGAAGCTGAAGAGACCCGGTCGTTGGAAGTTAGTAGAGGGGTAGACGGCACCATAAACCACTTCCTGTTCGTCACCACTATGGGCAGATTCATGACCGGACTGATCATAATAGTGTTGATGATCTTTGCATACAAGCTCACTAACACGCTTTTCGAAAAAGAAAAGGTGCCAGGGTTAGGAGGAAAGGCGGATATCACGGAGCGGATATTGAACCAGGAGTGATCTCAATATGGCAGACGAAGAGAGTAAAAAGGAAGCGATAAACAAACTAACAAAGATCTCCGAGGTGGGAGAAAAAAGAGCTGAAAAGCTGTACGAACACGGTTTACATTCTCCGGAGGAGATCGTTGAAAAGGGACTTGCCGGCCTTGCAGAGGTCTCCGATATGGGCTTTCAAACATCTAAAAATATATTGGAAAATGCAAAAAAAGTAGTTGATGGTGAAGAAGAAATATCGGACGAGGGCGTAGAAGGTATCATTGGAGAGATGGAAGAGCTGGAGCGTTCACTCGATGAAGGTGAAGAGGAAGGCGAAGGTGAAG
>SL_8KL_010_SEDDRAFT_10001658_pt1 | contig 19268 bp, 25 predicted proteins | sample SodLakKL_010_SED_4_FD_11160 | JGI IMG/M metagenome (IMG submission 11160)
CGCTTAGCATATACATCCATTCCATATTCTTCTCTCAATGCCTCAGCGACCGAATCATCTGTTGATAGAGGATTGCAGGAAGCCATCTTCACATTAGCCCCCACCTCTCTCAACGAGAGTGCAAGTATACCAGTCTTAGCTTCTACATGGAGTGCCATCGAAATATTTTTCCCATCAAGATTCCCACCTTCCGAAACTTCTTGCTTCACTTTCTCTATGACTGGCATGTGAGATCGGGCCCAGTCTAAACGTTTCTTTCCTTTAGCTACCAAATCGTTCATGATATCAAACATCAACAAGTAAAACAGGAGGTTCTTATATTTCTTCGGATAAGTTTTTCAAACGCTCAGTCATGTAAAGCAGCGTTTTCTTTAAATTCTCATCATTATCAAAATCTTCGTAGAGTGGTTCAAAATCTATCATGTTAGGAACCGCTCTCACTACATTATCTACTATGGTGATGTCCGCAGCTTTAGAGGTCCTTGAAAGCGGATTTAAATCGATAGTGATCACCTTTTTCCCCATCTCCTTTAAAGCCTGAGCTCGATCACCGTCTTCTAAAGGAACAAGGACAACATCAGATGTATAGATGCCTTCATGAGAACATAATGCTCTTTTGTGGTCTAGACCTGGAATCTCTTCATCAGGATCTATACCGTATACTTTTTCTGCACCGTTTTTCTCTAAAGCTCTTTTGATCTTCCTTATCCTCTCATCCGTTCTATGGAAAAGATTGACTTCAAGTTTCGCATCCAATCTTTTTCCAAGTTGAACTATTTTCTCCGGAACTAAGGCAGCAACGTTGCCATTAATGGAGATGACCGGATTCTTCGCATCCATCATTTCAGCAACTGTCTTCCTCTCCGCCATTTTAGCTGTTTCTATACTCTCTTCTCCTAAAAGATAATCGAACATTTCTCCTCTCCCGTGTGCGATCAAGCCGGCCTTAGAAGTAATGCCCTCCTCGATTCCATCCACTAATTCTTCCCTCATCTTCAGAGAAATATATCTAGGATGAGATTTCGGTATATCGGTCATATTATAACAGGTTTAAAATGGGAACAATATTTATACCATTCGATTGAGATTACAAAAATAGATTTGAAAGCCCGTTTTGAAGAGGGGAAACGTATGAGCAAGAAAAACTACAAACAAAAACGTGATGATCTGGTAGATAGTCTGATCAGAAAAGGATACGTTAAAAGTGATATAGTTGAAAAAGCCATGCGGAAGGTCCCTCGACATAAGTTTGTACCTAAACGAGTGAGAAGTAGAGCGTACATAGACTCGCCACAGCCTATCGGTGAAGGACAGACTATTTCAGCGCCTCATATGGTCGCTATGATGGTCGAAAACCTTGATATCAAAGAAGGACAGAAAGTTCTCGAGATAGGAGGAGGGATGGGGTATCATGCTGCAGTCATCGCAGAGTTGCTTGGAGAAGAAGGAAGAGTCTATTCTATAGAATATGTTTCTAATCTGGCAAAATCAGCTCAAAAAAGGGTAAAAGAAGCAGGTTATCATAATGTCAAAATAGTCCAAGGGGATGGCTCTTCCGGATATCAAAAAGGCGCTCCTTATCACAGGATCTCCGTAGCATGTGGGGCACCTAGTATCCCATCTCCGCTGATAGATCAATTGATACTTAAAGGAAAGATATTGATCCCTATCGGGAGTAAATTCTTTCAAAAATTGATAAAAGCAACTAAGATAAAAGAAAATCAGATAGAAAAAGAAAACTTAGGCGGGGTAAGGTTCGTCCCGCTAATGGGGGAATACGGTTTTTAAACTATCTGTTTGAGCTGTATGTATGGAGAGCCCTTTTCTTTGTCTGTAACGATAGCAAAAAGTCCTGTCTTAGGTTTGACCCCATATATACACGGTGTTTTGTTTATACTAAGAAGAACGAAGTAGTTGTCCGCCATATTCTTTATTTCTTTTGAAAGATTCAGTCCAGGTTTGAGTATTCCTATACCGATGTCATCGGAATTCTTTGTATTAGCTACACCGCTGAGCAACTCTTGGAGGGCCATCTCCCCACCACGCATGTATTCAAGGGTATCTAGAGCATGATAATCTAATATCCCAAGTTCTTCTTCACCTCTTAATTCCTTCATACTTCGGTTATAGATCTCCCTGTACTGCTTTTGGTTCTTGCCCGCAAGAGCTAGCTTGTAAGGCTTATCTGTTTTCGACGTCAGATGATCTACTATTCTGAATTTCTGGTTGAACAATTCCTCTGGTACGAAGCGTATGAGATCATCTCTAAGGTTCTCTGGATGAGTTCCCCCTGAAAGAACGGAAATAACGCCTCTGTCCTGAGCTATAAAATTCAGAAAAAGAGGCCTGATAACCGAGAAAAATTCTTCATTGCTGACGTTCTCTTCGATCTCAAAAACATTGTAACTTCCCGTATCAAAACCCCCTCCTAGCAATTCATCCATATCTTCTATGCCCGTACTATATTTACCTTCCGGGGATTCTATCGGTTCCCACTGGTTTCCTCCTGATATCCGAAGCTCATAAGGCTCAAAGCATTTGAAACGACCGCCTTTAAGGGACATTAGGTAAGAAGGTTGTTTCAACTCAATAGCTCTTAATTTTTTTAGCATGATTTCTCTCACATCTCTGCCTTCCAATTGGTTACGCTTGAGCTGGACCACACCATCTGCCAAGTACTCCAATTCAGGTGCTGACTCCTTCTCTAATATCATCACAAGGTTAGTATTTGAATTCTCCACAAGGTCTTTCTGCAGTGTCATGACAAATGTTTCCATGTTTAGACCATACTTATGCGTGATTCCCTCTATGCTGTCTATGACCAATAAAGAACGCTCAGGAAGTATATTATCTATTCTATCATATATTCTATTAAGACTCGGTATATCCCGGTCCAACTGTTCAAGTCGAGTTCTGTCGACCTTCTCAGGAGGCTCTTTTTCCCTTATAGTGCTCAAAAATTCCTTAGCACCATCTATTTTTTTCTTTTCTTTTTCGGGAATAGCTTCCCTATCGCTTTCCTCTTTCCTTTCATCGTATATAGCCTGAAGAAATAATTTGCTAGCGTCCATTATCTGGGAGCGCATCTCTTTCTCTTCCAGCCACTCAAATTGATTGTAAAGGGCTTCATCTGAAACTCTAGTTGATAAGTAAAAGCTCTTATCTTGATCTGCCATCTCTTCGATTATTTGAAGACCTAAAGTCGTTTTTCCTGTACCTGTAGAACCCTCTAAAAATATCGAAGAACCGCCTTTCTTTTCCAAAAATTTTTTGATTTCCGTAGGAATACTCTTTATCACCTTCATATTTTACATCCCTCCTATCTCAAAAGTGTCTGAAAGTTCACCGATCTTAGAAGCTATCTCTTCTATATCCCTCTTCAACTCTTCTTCTTTATCAGAATCAGCAAGTAGGGATAAGGCCATATCAGTATCGATACCTTTTATAAGAAGCACGGAATCTTCAGATTGTCCAACGAATAAATCCGGTTTCTTTTTCTCAAATCCTGAGAAGATGACTTCACCAGCCCCTAATATAGTCGCAGAAAGAGTGCTAAAGCCCTCGTGTTCTTTTTCTTTCTCAAGGTGTGAAGCTACAGGGACACCATCTTTAGAAGTCAACGCTATCGCATCGATATCTGTTTTTGAACCATAATCCTCCAAGATTTTCTCAATTTCTTCTTTTGATTTGATACTAACACTCTCCTTTATTGAGCCCTCAATCTGCTTTAATGAGTTAATCATTCTTTACATATTTAAACTTTCACGGTGCCTTTTTAATTATAATTCTTCAAAAAAATCAGTAGCTTTTTTAGCTTTCATCTCTTTTTTCATGTCTGAAACTAAGGAATCATAGTATGAAAGATGTTCTCTAACCCTTTCTAATTCCTCTTTTAGCTCTTCTTCTCGCTCTTCCAATTCTTTTATCCTCCCTTTTATCTCCCAATATTTTTCCATATTCATCCTGATTTCATCTCTTAAGTTTTTTATCTCCTCTCTTTTTGCCATATTATCTTTACATCCTTTTCATCTGTTCTGATAGATCTATGTAAATTTCAGAGGAATCTTTACCCGGTATGCTGATTGAACGAAGAGCGCTTTCACAATCACTTATCCTCTTTTTTATCTTCTTGCTTTCACTTTTCAACTCTTTCTTTTTCTTTTTTATTTCTTTCAATTCTTCTAAAATTTCTTCTTCCTTTTCCTCCCACTTATCCCTTTCTTCAATAGCCATCAAGGCCTTTTCAACATCGACCACAATCGATCACCTCTAACTCATTTATCTTTTCTCTTCAACTTTATCTTTCCATAAACTTGTGATATCTTTCGGTTTTCGTAAATATCACATCGTGGACAATATAATTTGTTTTTTTCGTATTTCATATCCTTTCTGCATTGGGAACAATATCCCTTAACTATACCGAATTCACTCCCAATAGTTGACAATCTGATTGTAGGTTCTGCCTGGACAATTTTTGCTCTCACTATATCTCCTACCAAATACTCATTTTTCAGCTCTTCAGTATAATCATCAGATACTTTTGATATATGGATGGAAGCCTCCATGTCCTCCTTAACACCTCTAGAAGACCCTTCAACCATATCTATACTGATTACGACCATGGAATTCTTCCTAGATTTCACCACCCCGTATATTATATCCCCTTCTTCGACTTCTACGATAGGATTTATCGCTTCAACTTTTGCCTCTAGATTATCCTCATTATATTTTACGATGCCAAAATGGGCTGCATGAATCTTACCCTCATCCTCATAAGTGCCTTCACCTGAAAGCCATTCCTCTGCCATCCCGACTTCGTCTCCTGGAAACACGAGCCTTTCTTCATTTTCTGCCATATTATCCCCTCTTAACATTTATTCCGTAAGATATAACTTCAAAACTTTTTCTTTCTTTCTTGTGGAATTCGAACATGTTACCGATTTCGAACATATATTTTTTTTCCCAAAACAGACTGTGTCCTCTCTCTTTAATAAAGTTTTCCAAAAACCTTTCCGTCTCAGCGTTGTGTATAGTATAGACCGCCTTTGAAATCTCGAAGGCTTTTTTTAAAAAAGGTAGATCCGCCCCTTTCTTTTGAGAACCAAAAGGCGGATTCATGATAACGGTTTCCACGTCCGTTTCAAATTCTCTGATATCTTTTACTTTAAAATCAATGATATCTGAAAGAGACCTTTCTTCAGCTTCTTTTTCTGCAATTCTAACAGCGCTCTCATCAATATCGATTGCTTCGACAGAGCTAGCCCCAATATAAGCCGAACCTATCGAAAAAATTCCTGTTCCACATCCGAGATCCGCTATTTTTTTGCCTTTGATATGTCCATTATAGTAGGCTCTAAAAAGAATATCCGCGGCGATGGGAGAAGGAGTAGAGTATTGCTCTAAATTTGGTTCAGGATCTGGATGTGCGGGTATCCCTTCCAATTTTATCTCTAAATCTTTCTTTTTTATCCCGGTCATCTTAATCAACCTTGATTCCCTTTCCATTACAAGTTTTACAGGTACCACTCCCTTGACATTCTTCGCAATTTCCGTTTCCACCACATCTTTGGCAATCTCCAGTCCCATCACATGTAACGCAATGGCCATAGCCCTCACAAGTTTTACAAATTCCCGTACCTGAACAGACATCACACTTGCTAAACCAGCCTGTTTTGCCTCCACCACCACACTTATGGCAATCACCAGTCCCTTCACAATCGAAACATTTTCCGTTACCTTCACAATCTAGACATTCTCCGCTTCCCTTACACTTAGAGCAGTTACCAGTACTATCACACTCCGAACAACTTCCGTCTCCTCCGCAATCTGGGCAGTCTAAAGAAAACTTAGATTCCTCTCTATAATCTTCTAATTTATCATAAATACGTTCATCATCGAGATATTCCAATGCGTTTTCCATGTTTTTTTTCGCTTTTTCATTTTCATTCATTTCCCAGTAACACCTTGCCTTACCGAGCCATGCCTCCGGAACTTTATTATCCAATTTTAAAATCTTATCATAGATACCGGGAATAAGCTTTTTTTCTGCTTCCTTCATAAGATTCTTTATTTTTTGTTCTTTGTTTTTTATTTCCGAATCTAGGTCTTCCGCTTTTTCATAAAGCTCTTTTGCTTCCTCCACTCTTCCTAGTTCTACAAGTAGATCCGCCTTTTCGGCTAAAAGTTGCGCATCTTCCCCCATCTCTAAAGCTTTATCAATGGTCTCTAAGCCTCTCTCCAACATTCCTCGGTCTAGTAAGGCCTGATACTTATATTGATAGACTATTTTTCTTTCATCGAATTTTAGTGCCTTATCATATTCTCCGATAGCGCCTTTATTATCTTTCTTCTTCTGAAGAATTCTCCCTTTAAGCAAAAATCCAAGAAAGCTATTTTTCAAGCGTAGACTTTTTTTAACCCATCTTTCCGCATCATCTAGTTCTTCATTAGCAAGACATATTAATGATAATTTAAGATAAATATTTGGATCATCTAGCACTAATCTATAAGGCTTATCTGCCTTTTCAAGTTGATCCATCAATTCCTCTATATCCTCATTAATCTTAAAATCTTCAAAAAGAGAATCGACTTTGATTGCCACATCGGAGAGTAATTCATCAGCTTTTTCTCTGATATCGTCCATATTATCAACCATCAATTAGAAAAGGTAAATATAGATAATGATTTGATTTTTAGGTGCTACCTCTCTCCCAAACCTCATCAGAGAGTTCATCATAGATCGTTTTCTTCTCTGTATCCTCTTCTTCCTCACCTTCACGGTCTTTTTCTAATAGTTCTCTTATCTTGCTTTCATTTAAAACCCAATAATGTATCCGCCATTTCTTTCCGCTGGGTAGATTTGTAGTTTCCTCTTCTGTAAATAGTATATCTAAATCCTCCAATTTATAAAAAGTATCTCTCTCTTCGGGAGAGAGAAGATTATCAGTTATGGTTTTATCATAGCCGAATAAATTCATAACCTTTTCAGCCATATCTTCAGCTAACACTGGGTCCATATCGTGTTCTTCCAAGACTATTCCGATAGCTTTTTCAAGGTCCTCAAAGGTTATTCTGCTCAAGACAAACCACTTTCGTAAAGGTTATTTTATCCATCTATACGAGGTTCCTGAATTTTAAACCCCACCAGTTTTTGGTTTCTTCAGGAGGATTCTTTATCTAATGCGAACAATTATAAATAAATCTTCCCCCGGAATATCCGAACAGGTTTTTTCTGGAATCAATAGGTGTTTATTTTTGGTATCAAAACACATAAAATCATATCATTTCTATTGTGATTTCCAACCTATCTATCAATCTTTCAGCCCATCTTAATTTTTTATATTTTTCAGGATTTCCTGATTCATACGGCTTCTCGAAGTTCCAACCATTTAAAACTATCTTTTCAGCACCAAAATGATCCGCGATAAAACATGCTCTATCACCGTCTGTAAAACCTCCAAAATTGTAGATGTCCTTTTGGGGAGGATTACATTGGCAGGTAGATACCACAGGCCCTTTAAATTTTTCAGCCCAAGTTTTAATCTGTTGGATATTATCTCCATGGGCATGGATTACTGCAGGTACTTCCTTCAAATTTAAATCCAATTGGAGTTCTCTATCCCCATCTAAATCAGTAACCATAAGATCTGGTTCGACACCCTCATCAACTATCTGGCTAACAGATGCACCAGCCGCTATTGTAGTCTCAATATCGCTCTTAGAAAAATAAGGGCCACTTATCTCTACCTTTCTGCCTTTTAATGCCTCTAAAGGAGATAAGCTGTCGGTACCTCTGCAATCAACTAATACCTCTGCAGACCTCCTGTCTTCCTCTTTAGAGTAATTGAAGTCTGATATTATTTCCTCATATAATGGTTGCCAATCTTCAAGATTCAAATATTTCACCTTTTTATTCTTCAGGTATACACTACCAAAAGATATCTAGAATCAATCGGGTATTTCTTCATCCTGTTTTTGTCTCTCCCTGAAGCTTCTCTGGGTCAGTCCAGCTAATACACCTATCAACAGACCTAACGTGATATTTACTGCCACCATCGGAAAAACTGGCTCCTCTTCCATACCCACTATACCTCTGATGTAATCCAAAGCCCCCCAAAAGATGAATGTAAGAGCGAAAAGAGTCAGAAAAACAGCCCAAAATGACCATTTTACTCGCCCTTTCTTTATGTATGTATCGATCAACCTTCCAAGTTCATGGAGAAACACCGCTCCGATCCACCACCATATAACAGTTGAGGAAAAACTCAATGCTATCTCAAGAGGCGAAGTTATGTCCTCTTCAACAATTACATTCCAACCCTGAAGAGAACTTCCTATAATTATCAGGACAGAGACAGCCGTAAATGGTAACCAAACAGAACCACTAGTTACGGCTTCCTTTAACTTATTATAAGTCCCTAAAGCCTTCTTATCCAATTCATATATTCTTGTGAATATGTAGGCACCTATAACGAAAAAAATAATCCCTATCCCAAACCCAGGGAGACCAGTGAGCGCACCGACGCCCTCAATGAAAAGATTACTCAATAGAGCTATTATTCGAAAGAAGCCATAAACGAGGAGAGCTAAGGATATAGGGAGTAGAAATTTTCTCTTTGATTTTTCCTCCTGAAAAGTTTTTACGAAAAGATAATAGAGATTTTCTACACTTTCACTTTGTTTGACATAGACCGTCCTTATATGAGATATATCTATTTTTGACGATACTATGGGGCTTATATATTCATCTTCAGCTCCATCGGTTACCAAAATCGCAGAGTCGGCATCAGTTTTTTCCAATACTAAATCCAATTCCTCCCCAAGAGCCGTATCTGATGCGTAACCTATAGAAGAAGCTCCACATATAGTCGCTATCTCTACATCTTCACCACTTTCTTTTAAATCGTCATATATGGAAATAGCTGATAATATAGAATTAGTATCTGAGTCCTCCGGATCTTTGAGCCCTAGCTCTACTGCTGCTTCAAGGTTCTCCTCCCTTCCTATTATGGGAGTTTCTAAACCTGTTTTTTCACCGATGTCATCATCTCGGTCCGCACATAATATTAGTTTTCGCATCAATTTCTCCTCGATATCCCTCGAAGGGGGTTGTTAATATTTTTATCACGATATTTAGTCTTTACCGATGTTTTTGAGATACGAAATCGTTCATCCCAATAGGCGGGCAAGATAAGCTAGAAATTCACTCAAAGGCATACCTTCCTCCCAGGGAAGTTTATAATTATCATGAACGGTAGTTTTAACGTTCGGCAATTTTTTGTTCAAAACCCTATATTTTTTAGATAAGCCTTCTATATCCATGGTGAACAATCTCCATTTGTCTCCCCTATATCTTTTCAATCGGTAGGCATAGATGGGGAGCAATTTCGTATCCGTACATATCTCCTCTATCTTTTCTGCCTGTTCCTTCAATCTTCCCTGATCGCTCAAATATAATACCTCATCCTTGGAAGACTTTACCTCAATAAGGAAAGAGACATCACCTCTAACCGCAACAAGGTCTACACCTAAACTGCCTGCTCCTCTCACCACTAGGAAAGGAATGTTTTGCACTCCGTAGTAATTATCCTTTTGCTCTTCGGTACAAGTTTTGGTAAGGTTTTCTATTACCTCTGCATCTCCAGATAAGATGCTTTTCAGTTCTCTTTCATATTTCCCTTGTGCCATATTTTCAGCGCCAAATTTTTGTTAACTCTTATGAAGGCCTTTTCTACCCTAGGGTTCCAATCTTTTTGGATCTCTAGGGAAGAGAATGCCTTCTCGAACATTATTCAAATTCAAAAGCTGCTGGAGCAATCTGTCAACTCCTAATCCAATACCACCATGGGTAGGCATTCCATACTTGAATGGTTCTAAGTAGGAACTAAAATTCCCTAATTCTATTCCTATCTCTTCCATCTGATTTACAAGTATTTCATATCGATGTTCTCTCTGACCACCCGATACTAGCTCTTGACCTTTATATTCTAGATCAAAATAAGTTGTAAGTGATGGATCATAATCTTTTCTCATGGCATAGAAAGTTCCTTTTTTAACTCTCGTAGGGAATTCAGTGATATAGAAAAAATCAGTATCAAATTCTTCTTTTATGTATTCTCCCAACATTTTTTCTTCTTCGGTACCTATCTCAGGTTCTTCATCCCATTCTCTACCCATCTCCTCGAGTATCGCTATACATTCCCTATATGTTATCTTTTTAAAAGGAAGTTCTGGTATCTCTAATTCGACTCCTAACTCTTCGAGCTTTTCTTTGCCATTTTCTTTTACATAAGAAAGAGTGTGCCTAATCAAATAACTTGTCATATCCATGATATCAGAAGAACCTTCGATAAAAGACATTTCAAAATCCAAGGAAAGGAATTCAGATGTGTGTCTAACGGTAGCGAAATCCTCTGCCCTGTAAGCAGGAGCTATCTCATAAACTCTTTCGAAGCCAGAGGCCATGAGCATCTGTTTGTATAATTGAGGACTCTGAGCTAGATAGGCCTCTTCCTCATAGTAATCTAACTCGAAAAGAGTCGCACCACCTTCAGCCCCGGCCGCCACGATCTTTGGGGTGTTGACCTCTATGAAATTTTCCTTATTGAAAAAGTCCCTCAAGCCATCTAAAAGAATATCTCTAATCTCAAAAATAAGTCTTTTTTCTTCCTTCCTCAAATCGAGAAAACGATTATCGAATCGGGTACCCATCTCTGAATCTACTTTGTCTATTACGCCCAAAGGGAGTGGTTTCTCTGCTTCTGATTCTACTTTTATCGAAATAGGTACTATCTCAAAACCAAGTTCGGTTTGATCCGTTGTCTTTTTCTCCCCTTCGATTATTAAAACGCTCTCTCTGGGTATCTCTATAGTCTCTTCAAAGTTTTCTTCCCCCATCTCCTCTTCCGAAAGAACCACCTGAAAGACACCTGTTCTATCCCTTATTTTCAAGAAAGCTATTCCTCCGAGTTTTTTTGTCTCCTGGAGCCATCCTGCCAACTTGCACTTGGAGCCTTCTTCAAGTTCAATGGCATCTTTAGCTTGAATCCTGTTCATAATAAAGGTGAATAAGAGAGGGATATAAAAGAGTTCAGGAAAGAGAGGTACCCAAAACTCAAATAACGCAAACTGATATTCACAAACGATACTATGGGAAAAAATCGTTACGATGTGAAAAGAGGGCACTTTGAGAATATCGAAGGCGATAAATTGAAAAGTTTGATGAAAGAAAAATTTGGCGAGGTAAAAGAAGGGAAAGAAGACAAGTTGATAGTAGAAAACCAAGGGGCGATATCTCATTTAGAAGTTTGGACAGAAGGGAGAACAGGATTGTGGGTCGATCTTGAGATGAATAATGAAGTCAATGGAGAAGTCGCCGCCGAGACCGTATCTCTTTGGAACGATTTTCTGAAAGAAGCGACTGGATTTACAGCAAAAAAGAGAAAGGAAAGAGCGAAAAAGAAAGCTAAAGAAAAATAGATAGCTTGAGGACACCTAGCCCTATTAAGAACTAACAATTATTTCTTTATATAGAAAAGGTGTTTTCATCCAAACTTATTTATTAACATTTTCAAAAAATATATATAGACTCTGACAATACCTCGGATAAGTGATCATTATGGCAGAAGAAAATAAACTCGCGAACCCCGCCCCGCTGGGCCTGATGGGTTTCGGTATGACTACGGTACTACTCAACATTTACAATGCGGCGAACTGGGACATCAGCAGCATGGTACTAGCGATGGGAATATTTTACGGTGGTTTCGCTCAATTGATAGCAGGCTGGTGGGAAATTAAACAGAAAAACACTTTTGCGGGAGTGGCTTTCAGTTCCTATGGTCTGTTCTGGTTGAGCTTCGTTGGGTTGCATACCATGCCAGAGTTGATAGGTGGTTTTTCGGGTCCTGATTACCCTGCGATGGCTGCGTATTTAGCCATGTGGGGACTCTTTACGGGATGGATGTTCCTATCCACTCTGAAATTGAACAGAGCACTTCAAGTAGTATTTTCTACATTGACGATTTTGTTTTTCCTGCTAGCTTTAGCTTACGCAGTGGGACCGAATACCGATCTAGGGCAAACGATATACATGATAGCAGGTATCGAAGGAATCATCTGTGGATTTAGCGCAGTTTATACTGCTCTAGCAGAGGTAACTAACGAGTACTACGAAAAAACGATATTTCCTATCGGACCTGTTGACAGTTGAGATAGAGAATCTCTAGAAAATCTTTTCTTCCATTTTTCTTTCCTTCCACCTATTTTCCACCGGAAAATGAACATGAGAACACCTAATCGGATATTCGACGATTTTTCGGCGCGATTTGCCGAAAGTTGTAGATATTTTATCTATCTAAATAATTATTAATGAGTTTTATTTTAGTTTATAAAGGTACTTAAAGCGTCATACAAAATCTTTTTAAACTCGCCTCTAAGGAACCCCAAAAATCGTCTGACGAAAGCTTTTTAATGTTATAGATAATCCCTAATTCCCTAAAGGCGAGCCCGGATGAGCGATAAAAAATCGATAAGAAGTGCATATCCCTTGATTTGAATTGGAGTGAAAATCTCCACTTGAAACATAGGGGTGTTACCGGGGCGCTAAAAGGAGGAAGAAGGATGGTAGGTCAAGAAAATATCTTCAAATCTCATATGGACTCTAACTCCTTATTCAAAGGTGATAGAGATATATTGCGTCCTTCGTACGTTCCTGAGGAACTACCGCACAGGAAGGAACAAATTAATGACCTTGCTTCCATCATGGTCACGGCCCTTAGAGGAAATAGACCTTCAAATGTGCTAATATTTGGTAAAACAGGGACCGGCAAAACCGCGGTAGTCAGATATCTGGAAAGAGAAGTCACCCGATTAAAGAGAGAAAACCAGGAAAGCGAGTTGAATAGTGAGTTTGGCGATTTTGATATCGATAGAGTAGAGTATGTGTATATAAACTGCGAGGTTGTCGATACCCACTATGGTGTTATGAAAAACATAGGAAATAAATTCGTTGAAGATTGGGACGAGCAGATACCTTTCACTGGGTGGCCGATGGAAAAAGTTTACGAGTCACTTAAAGACAGGATAGAAGAAGAAAAAAGAGTAGTAGTGATAATATTAGATGAGTTGGACAAGCTGGTCACTAAAAGTGGTGACAGCGTCCTATATCATCTTTCAAAGATTAACTCTGAGTTGGAAAAAAGTAAAGTCAGCCTGATAGGTATATCAAATAATCTAAAGTTCACTGAGTTTTTAGATCCTCGAGTCAAAAGTAGGCTCGGTGAAGAAAAGATGATATTCCCTCCCTACAACGCGGATCAACTTAAAGATATCCTTGCGGATAGAGCGAAAAAAGCCTTCGAACCTGAAATTTTGGGCAACGATGTGATATCGCTCTGTGCTGCTTTAGCCGCTCAGGAACACGGAGATGCGAGAAGAGCCCTTGATCTTCTTCGGGTCTCAACGGAGATCGCGGAGCGAGACCATGACGCTACGGTAAGCACCAACCACGTATATAAGGCAAAAAATAAAATAGAGCAGGATTGTGTAAGAGAAGCCGTCAATACGTTACCAACCCATTCTAAACTTGTACTCTACTCTATACTTCTTATGAATGAAAATGGAAGGGATAAACTAACTACAGGTGAGGTCTATTCTGGCTATAAACAGTTGAGCAAAAAATCGGGTATGGATCCTCTTACCCAGAGAAGGATAACCGATCTGATCTCTGAATTGGATATGCTGGGATTAATAAACGCTAGGGTCAAATCTTTCGGCAGGAGAGGTAGAACCAAAGAGATTCAATCATCTGTACCTAAATCCGATATTATCGACTTAATTGAAGAGGATAAGAGCATCGAGGCCGTTAAAGACTTCAACTCCCATAGTCCTAGACAGACCACGTTAATGTGAGAACAAAATTTTTAGGGAGTCATTCCTCGCTTTCTTCGTTCTTTTCTGTCTCGTTTCTTTTCGATTTATCGATTCTTTCAGTAGTAGATACTCCATCATCTTCACTATCTCCTGCTTTTCTAGAAGATTTGCGGTCTATATCTTCCTCGCTTTCCTTTCCAGATAGCTCATGGTAAATCTTTGATCCGATCTCAGCTATCACAGGAAGGAGTAAAACGATCGCGATAGAGATCATAAAATTGTTCCAACTATTCCTTGGAATATGCTCTGTGCGACCAAGATACACCAACTTGATTATCCCAAACCAGGGCAACTCTCCCCTAGCTCTACCTTTTATCCAATCTTCTTGCACGGGGGGAGATAATGTGGTTTCTTGATCGTACCTATCATTGCCATCTCCTTTTGTTATATAACCTCCTTGATTCAATTCCGAAAGGTCTATCTCCAAATCTTCATCCCGATGGCCGTAATCGTAAAGAGTTAAAGTACAATCTAAGCCGAGATAGTTTCCGTCTTCGCAGGTGTCCCACTCCGTATCATCCAAATTCTCAAGTGAGGGTATGTCAAAAGTACCTTTTACACTATCGTTTTCCTCTAAGTATAAAACAACTCGGTGTATTATCGGAGTTTCTCCTCCATCTCCGTCTGGTTCGAAAATTATTACATCTCCGTATTCCCCGTACTTTCTGTAGCCGGTAGCTCTTCCCTCCACATAGGTCGTGATATCTTCTTTATCACTTTCCTGGACGAGAACGATATCTCCAGGATCGATAACACCAATTTGACTTTCCTCACTGTGCATCATACTCCCCGACTCTATAACGACCATCGGAGGCCATCTACCACTAAAAGCATAAAGCGAAGCTAGGATTATACCTAATATTACAAGTGATACCAATATGTCTTTTCCTATCTCTATAATCGTCTCTTCTACTTCGGCCATGTTATCTTTCCTAGTCTAATTTCAGTTCTTCTATGAGGGACTGGTATGTTTCGCAGTCTCAATAAAATACAATGAGGTATTTACTATTTCCTATCACTCCGGAGATGAGAAAAAATAAAATAAACAAGAGCGCACTTGAGCATACATGAATCGACCAACAATAGACGAGTATTTCATCGCGATGGCCCATCTAGTTTCTGAGAGATCCACCTGTCTCAGAAGAAAAGTCGGTGCAGTCATGGTAAAAAACAAGCAAGTTCTAAGTACCGGATATAATGGAGCTCCGAAAGGATTACCTCATTGCGAGGAGTTAGGTGGTTGCATGCGGCGTGGAGACATACATCCACCTTATATCGATATATTTTTAGAACAGTACAAAGAGAACAAAGATATCGATAAAGAAAAGATGTTAGAAGATATCGACTTTTTTCCCAAAAAAGGCGAAGGTGTAAAATCTGGAAGGAGACATGAGCTCTGTCGAGCGGTTCATGCCGAACAGAATGCCGTTATTCAGGCCGCTGTTTCCGGAGTAAGTATCAAAGGAAGCACGCTCTACTGTACCACCTATCCATGTGTGGTCTGTGGTAAAATGTTGATAAATTCTGAAATAAAGGAAATTGTCTATGACGGAGAATATACGGATGCTCTCTCTGAAAATATGCTGAACCAGAGTGATATAACCGTCAGAAAATTTGAAGGGAACAAAAGAGATATACAGGAGACCATTTCGAGTTATATAAAAAATAAAGAAAAATAAAAAAGTTATTCGAGAAATTTTTTAGTCCTTACAGACTTAGTGCATCAACTGGACAGACCTCTACACAGTTCCCACAGTCAATACATGTATCTTCGTCTACAACCGCTACTTCCTCAACGACAAAAGCATCTACAGGGCACTCTTCCTCACATTGGGCGCACGCTATGCACGCGTCTTCATCTACTTTAACTGGCATATTACCATTTTGGGGAGGGCCGTCTTTTATAAAAATTTTACTCTCTTACTTCAGAGCGATAGTGCATCAACTGGACAGACCTCAACGCATTTGCCAATATCTTCACACAATTCTTCGTCTACTATAGCCACGTCCTCAACGGTCATCGCATCGACCGGACACTCCTCCTCACACATTCCACATGCTATGCACGTATCCTCATCTATTTTTACTACCATTCTTATCACCTGTTAGAGAAATACCTCCAATTCTTAAAAACTTTTCCATGTTACTAACTTCTTCTCTTTTGAGGAAAATTATATTAGATAGAGTTCAAAATCAAATAGTATGAAGATAATACTGGACGAAAACCTTCCTTCAAAAGTCAAGGATGATATAGAGAATCTGCAAAATTGTGAGAAAATACTAGACGTGAACGAGAGATATAAAGGCATTTTAGATTTTGAGCTGGTAGAGAAGATGAAAGAAGAAGATATAATGGTAACTAGAGATTTAGAACTCCACGAAAATCTAATCAATTTGGACAAGAAAAGTGTATACTACGATATAGAACAAGGAAATTTGACTGAAGTACAGATCAAACTAGCTCATTATTTGAAAGGTCATGACCTAGATACTGTCAATGTCGAATCAGGAGAAAACGAGCATGTTCCAAAAAACATCAATTTTGAGTTGAGAAAAAGGTTCGAGGAACTCAAGAAAGAGAATGCAGAGCTAAAATCAAGGATCAATGTTTTGGAAGGAAAACTTAAATCCGTACTTAAAACCGCAGAGTCAGCATTCGACGAAGACTCGGATTGATCAATATAAAGCTAGTTTTCTTTTCTGATTTTTTCTATTTTTTCCTCTAACTCTTCTCTCATTTTTTCTCCCCGATATTCTCCACCAAAATAATCTATTCGAGCAGCTATAGCTATCTTGTTAGCAATAGTTCTCGCTATCTTCCCTCTTAAAGACTCGGGGGCTCTATGCACAAAAGGATGCTGCAATATCAATCCGTGCTTTGGAGGGTCCGTTCCCTTATCGAGATGTCTAAAGAGGGATTTTTCCGCACCAAGTACCTGGATAGTACTAGCAGGTTGTCTTGCCAAGCTTTCTAATGAACCTTGTTCCGCTATCAACTCTCCGCCTAATTTTGGACCAATTAGCGTGGAAAGGTTCGGTGCATACTCCTGCATCTTGCTCTCTACATATTCATTAAGTTCTTCCCTAAGCCCCATATCCCTCATAATGGAGCTTGCTAACTCTTGAAAGTGGTTTATTTCTTCGTCCGTTACCCCCTGCCCGGTAAACTCCCCTTCAAAATTTATATTCTCCTTTATCTCGTCTCTATCTCCATATTCTACGATCAACTCGAGATACCTCTCATCATTAACCTCTTCATCCAACTCGGAAAAGTAGAGGGAATACCACGTCTTCAATCTCTCCAACTTAATGTTGATGGTTTCATTGAGATCCTGTATAGTTTCCACGGCTCTAGCAAGATGCTCTCCGAAATCGATAGATTCTTTTATCTTCCTCCGACCTAATTCCTGAAGTGCTTTTTGTAAGAGATCATCGCTGTATGAATAATCCTCAGGGTCTATTTCTATCACTCCAATTTCTTTAAGCTCTCCAAAATCGACCAACCTATCAGAAGTTACCAAGGGTGCAGTCTCAATCCGTTCTATCAATTTTTCTTCTTCCATCAATATTTCTCCTTCCTCCATCTGAGATTTTCTCTCCGCTATCTCAGAAGGTTGTTTAGGAAAAAGTTCCTGATCAATTACCTCTCCATCTTTTATGATAAAACTACCGAACCATGTCGTGTGAAGGATCTTCTCACTATCGCTCATGGTCAAAAAGAACGATTAATCAGGTATAAATCTTATCAATCGGACTTTTCAGGAAGAAGGTAAAGACGCTGTTTTATCCTCACAACATCTACTTCATCTTTATTTTCTGTAAATCCTTCCGGCTTTAAAAGGGTCAAGGTTTCGTAAGTTTCAGGATCCATGATCTGAATCTCCTCCTTTTCTTCAGATACGACGACAGCTTTTTCTACCAATTCCTCCCCTCCATAGACTTTAGAATCCTTCAGTTTTTCCTTTGATATGGTTGTACCTCTATTCTCTTCCAAGTCATGGACAACAATGGGTCCACTACCCCTTTTAGTCTTTCTTACTCGATAGATCTTACCTTCAAATTCTATGAAATCGCCCTCCTCGTAGGGTGGGATCCTCACGGAGTAAGTCATTCTGTAAACATTCTGACCATCTTCTCTACCTGCGAGTTCTGAGGACTCCTTCACATCGCCCCCCAAAAGATCGGCTATATCATAAGACAGGTTTCTTGTAATCCTTCTGTCACTTAGATAGAAGTCTAATCCGCCGTGTATCTCTTTTTCAAGCGTTATAAACACTTTTTTCTCTTCACCCCTATCTACGTCGACCCTCCTATGGACCATACTAACCACATCCCTCTTCTGCTCTTCAGTCATCTCTTCTTCTGTCGGTCTCACCTGAAGTATAGCCTCATAGTAATCTCCCTCCCTTTTGATACAGTTCTTACACTGTCCTTTCTTCAAAACGATATGAGTAGAAAGGTGCTTTTCTTTCTCCACCCCATTAATCATTAATTCTACTGTGAGATCCGCCTCTATGTTTTTGGGATCACTTTCATCGAATTCGACCTGAAATGAAAATTTTTCCACTGAAGATGAGATCGAGAGTGAATCTTCTATCCTATCGAGCATGACGGTCTCAAAGTCTGGTCTCTCTAACCATCTATCGCCCTTTTTAACACTACCACATTTAGAGCATATCTCAATCTCTATAGGATCCTCTATCTCGACAGAGACTTTTTTATCGATATAGCAATTCATACACAGCCCGTCATGGAGCTCTAGTACTTCATCACCACATTCGACACATAGCATCCGAGATCACCTTAAAGTCTGACTATCTGTAGATGAGGAACGTCTTCGATCATCATTAGATCTTCTTCTCGGCCAAAACCTTCCTCGATCGCCGCATTTACAACTTTCTCTCCTACTAAATTCGCTATAGTGCTTTTTTTGAATTCTTTTTTCAATCTCTCTAACTCTACCTTCTGACCTGCGTAAAAACTTTCTTTTACTTCAAGGTTTATATCACCGTTTTGTAAAGTTCTACCTAAAACATCATCATCACACGCAGCTAGGAGGACTTCATCACCATGATCATAAATCTGGTAGTTAACTTTCATCTTCCTCACCTTTAAGCCAATTTGTATTTTCCCTGTACAGGGTTGTATATCTCACCATTAGTCCTCATTCTCTCGAGTTCCTTTCTGACCTCCTCGCGGGAGAAACCTCGTGATTCTGCCTCTTCGAGGAGTTCATCCTCAGGAACGCCGCCCTCATGTACTTCCCTTTTACTTCTAATTATATCTCTGATCTGACTCATCAAAGTTCTTTCACTGTGAGAGACACTAGCTGAAACCAT
>SL_8KL_010_SEDDRAFT_10001659_pt1 | contig 19267 bp, 20 predicted proteins | sample SodLakKL_010_SED_4_FD_11160 | JGI IMG/M metagenome (IMG submission 11160)
GGATCATTAAATGATTCTTCGCTTAAATTATAAACATAAATCATTTCTTTGCTGGTCAGCAAGGAGAGCTGATCGGTAAATAGCTTTTCTTCTTTAGCCAGGTTAAGATCGCGAAGGAATAAACCCCGGTTCAAATGTTCTTCCAGGCGGCTCAGGGCTTCCAGTTCCCGGTGAGCCGTTTTATCGCCGCTTTTTAGTTTGGGTTCCACCTTCTGGCGTTTCCGGGCCACCATTTCAAGATCGGCCAGACAAAGCTCCAGATTGACAGTTTCCAGGCGAGAGACCGGGGCTTCCCTCTCGCCGGAGGCCAGGTCGAAGCCGGCCACTACATGGATAAGCAAATCGACATCTCTTAAGTGCCCTAAAAACTGGTTGCCCAGCCCTTCTCCCCTGCTGGCCCCTTGCACTAAGCCGGCCACGTCAAATATTTCAATGGTGGCAGGAGTTACCAGTGCTGATTGGCACAATTCAGCAAGTTCGGTCAATCTCTGATCCGGTAAAGGCACCACCGCTTTGTTGGGATCGATGGTGGAAAAGGGGTATTTTTCTATTGTCACATCGAGTGCCGTGAGAGCTTTAAACATTGTGGATTTACCGGCATTCGGCAGCCCGACGATACCGCAGCTCCAGGCCATAATTAAACCTCCCCGCTTACGGTGATTCCGAATCACCCTCGGATTCGGAACAAACACTTTTAACACGGCGTTCAAAACGGGAGCGGGGTATTAAAACACTGCGCCCGCATTTAAGGCACTTGATTCGAAAGTCCATGCCCACCCTGATAATCCGCCAACAGTTGGAGCCGCAAGGGTGGCCTTTCTTCATCTGGACTAACTGGCCAACATGATAATCGGTCATGTCCAACAAACACCGGCCTTTACAGGTCCCCTAAAATTGTCTTGATTTGATCATACACGCCGTCTATGTCCTGATTGCCGTCAATGGGGCTGAGCAATTCTTTTTTATTATAAAATTCTACCAGGGGTTCGGTTTGTTTTTTGTATACTTCCAGCCTTTCCTTGACCGTGGAAAGGGAATCGTCATCACGTTGATAAAGATCTCCGCCGCACTGATCACAAACATTGCGCACTTTCGGGGCCTTATATTTAAGATGATAGTTTGCGCCGCAGTCACTGCAAACCCTGCGCCCCGTCAGGCGCTCAATCAGCTCTTCTTCATCAACATCGATTAATAAAACCCGGTCTATTTGCATATTAATATCCGGCAGAACCTGCTCCAGGAAAACGGCCTGATCAACCGTCCGGGGAAATCCATCCAAAAGGGACCCGTTGGCACAATCTGGTTCACCAAGGCGGTCTCTTACGATCTCGACGACTAAATTATCGGGCACCAGCTGGCCTTGATCCATGTATTCGCGGGCTTTACGGCCCAGCTCGGTTTCCTCTCTTACCGCTTTTCGCAAAATATCTCCCGTAGAAATGTAGACCAGGTTGTGGTTCTGGACAATCATTTCTGCCTGAGTGCCTTTGCCTGCTCCAGGTGGCCCTAAAAGAATTATCAGCATATTAATACCTCGCTTTTCATTGCTAAAGAGTTTGGGTTATTACTTTAAAGGATACAGATATTAGAATTTCTTCTTTTCGCTTCTAATTCCTGCCAAGGCTTAATGAAATCAATAAATTTCATGTTTGTTGCCGGTAAGTTTGTTACCGGAAAAGCCGAACATAAAAACAGGAAGCACGACCACTCGCTTCCTGTAATTGAAAATATTTAAGTCGATCAGTTTAGTTAATCAGTTATGAGCCCTGATTATTAGAGAACTTTTTCCTTGGACTTGACTTCATTTAGAACGCCCTGCTGTTTGTTTTTTTCGGCCGGTTCTGGATTAAGGGACCCGAAGCTTTTCTCCTTTTTTTCCTGGCCGGATCCGGGCTGATCTTTCTGCTGCATTTGCATTGCGCCGGAGAGCACTGCCCCTTCTTCGATCACCAAAGCATTGACCTTAAAGGTGCCCACTGCCGTCCCTGTCCTTTTGATCTCCAGTTTGCCTTCAGCTTCGAGCGTGCCTTCATACCGGCCGGCAATGGTTATATTGCGGGCTTTCATTTCGACAGAAACCCGGCCTCCTTCGCCGACTACCACATCGCCCTGGTTGTTAATATTCCCTTCAGCCTCACCATCAATCCTGATTAATCCTTTCCCTTTGATGGTCCCGTTAAAAAAGGTGTCCTTTCCGATAATTGTATTCACTTTATCTGACGTTACTTCTAAATTATCCTTTTTAAACACTTCTTATTCCTCCTTTTGATTATGCCTAATCCAAATAACGTTCCGGGTTAACCGGCGAACCTTCCTGGTGCACTTCATAGTGCAGATGAACCCCTGTAGTCCGCCCGCTAGCGCCCATATAACCTATGGTTTCTCCCCTCTTTACCTCATCTCCAACAGTAACGGCAAAACTGGAAAGGTGGGCATAATAGGTTTTATAGCCATAACCGTGATCGATGATCAAAAGATTCCCCAAACTGCCCCGGTAGCCGGAAAAAGTGATCCTGCCATCGGCAGATGCCCAGATCGGAGAATTGCGGGAACCGATTATATCCACCCCGGTATGAAACTGGTAGCCGCTGCCGTAAGGAATGGCCCTCATGCCATAGCCGGAAGTAATACGCCCCCTGGCCGGCCAAATGGCCGGCTTGGCTTTTGCCCTGTCCGCATACTCGCCCAGCAGGTCCAGGGTATCGGAGCGTTCCGGGACAATATTTTTGAGCACCGCTATATTATCAGCCGTTCTTTCAAGAAGCCCCCGCTTTGACGAAGCCTGCTCATGGGGGCGCTCGTAAGCCAGCGGCCCGATATTGCCAAAAGATTGAGGGGTGGAATTGGCCGCATAGTAATCATAGGCGGCACTTGAAGGATTGGAGCCTGATTGGTTGTCCAGGACCTCATCCACTTCCTCATCTTCCAGTTCCAGTTTTTCGGTAACAAAATTAACCAGTTCATCGACATCACGTAACTGTTCAATCATTTTCTCGGTCTCAATGGCCAGTGAATCAATCTCTTCCTGCTGGGCGCGGTTTAACTCGCGCAGGACCTGGGCTTCCTGGGCTTCTGAAGCTGCTTTTAAATAAGCATAACCCAGGGCGCTAAATCCGGCTGCCCCAAGCACCAGCAGGGCTACGGCTAACTGGACCACATAAAGCGGGAGCCGCAGGCTAAAAGTCGCTTCTTCCGTGTGAGGAACAATCATAATTGTAAAACAGCGTTTGTCTTGTTTCGATTTCATGGCCTCATAGTGCTCCTTGGTTAAAACTTCGTCCTCTTACTCCGTCTGTTTAAAACTTTCCGTCAAAAAAAATCGGGCGATATTAAAACACCAGTGCTGGCATTCTCTCCCGACATCATTTATTGGTCAATTATAACACACCTGTTCCAGGCCCGACAAATCTCCAGATCCAAATATTAAGCGCTGATCCGGGGACAGGTGGGGATTGGTTTGCAGCAGGACCCGATCAAATATGAATAAATGTGTTCCAAAAAGTTTCACGTGAAACATTTTATCAGATTCCCTCGGGCAGCAGTTTTGAAACAAGTCTTTCCAGATCTTCTTCTCCATAATAATATATTTCTATGGTTCCGCCGCTTTTGCCGGGTTTAATTTTAACCTTGGTCCCCAGGGCCCGCTGTATTTGCAGCTGCAGTTCCGCCTGCAGGGGATCCTGGCGGGTATCATTGGAGCGCTGCTCTCCCTGCGCAGGCTCTTTGCCGGAGCTGCCGGCATTTATGCTTGCCACCAATTTTTCTACTGCCCGGGCGGATAGTCCTTGCGCGGCAATCAGCCTGGCTGCATCCTCCTGCTGCTGCCAATCGCTGATCGCCAGGAGGGGCCGGGCCTGCCCGGGTGTCATTGTGTTTTTTGCCAGCAATTGCAGTATTTTTTCTGACAAACCCAGCAGCCGGACACTATTGGCAATGGAGGGACGGCTGCGCCCCAAACGGCGGGCCAGTTCGTCCTGGGTATAATTATAGTCCTGCATCAATCTTTTATAGGCCATAGCTTCATCAACAGGATTCAGATCTTCTCTCTGCAGGTTTTCAATTAAGGCTATTTCCAGCATCGTCTTCCTGTCGACGGGCTTTACTACCGCGGGCACCGTTTTCAAACCGGCCTGCCTGGCAGCCCGGCAGCGCCTTTCTCCAGCTACCAGGGTATAGCCCTTGCCGGTATCGTCCGGCGACACAACCACAGCCTGCAGGACTCCGTGTTCTTTGATCGAGGCGGTCAGCTCGGTCAGTTTTTCGTCGTCAAAACCGCGGCGGGGCTGAAAAGGATTCGGTTTAATGCGATCCAGGGGTATTTCGTTGCTTTCCGCCCCATCATCCATGGCCTCAGGAATTAAAGCTCCCAGGCCTCTACCCAAGCGTTTCTTGTCTGTCATTATCTAAAACCTCCCGGGCTAAAGAAAGGTGAAGCAAGGCCCCCTTGCTGCGGGGATCGTATTCAAGGATATGCTGGCCATAACTGGGAGCTTCACTTAAACGAATATTCCTCGGTATAACAGTATTATACACGTAATGCTTAAAATAATTCTTGACTTCTTCAGCAACCTGTTCCGAAAGGTTGGTCCTGGTATCGTACATGGTCAGCACTACCCCTTCAATGACAAGGCTTTCATTCAAATGCCTGCGGACCAGGTTGATAGTGTTCATTAACTGCCCCAAACCCTCCAGGGCATAGTACTCGCACTGGATGGGGATCATAATGCCATGCGCTGCGTTGAGTGCATTCAAGGTAAGCAGGCCCAGAGAAGGAGGGCAATCAATAAAAATATAATCATATTTGCCGACGACCTCTGTCAGGGCCCGCTTTAATTTTTCTTCACGCGAAACCATGGAAACCAGCTCTATTTCTGCTCCGGCCAGCTGGATTGTAGCCGGAGCCAGCATGAAGTTGTCCCACCGGGTGGGAAGGATGATGTTTTTTAAGGGCAGATCATCGATCAGCGTGTTGTAAATACAGGTTTTTAAATCCTGCCTGGCCAGGCCGACACCGCTGGTGGCATTGCCCTGGGGATCGATATCTATGAGCAGGACCTGTTTTCCCATCTGGGCCAGTGAAGCGCTGATATTAATGGCGGTGGTAGTTTTACCAACGCCTCCCTTTTGATTGGCAATTGCGATTACCCGGGCCATATTTAGCCTCCCCACCGATATATTTTACTGCCTTTTTCCGGCAATATTGCCGCGGTTATTGCCATCCTGGACCATTTTTTTAGTGAGCCTGATCTTGACTTCAATATAATCCGGTTCCACCGTTTCAGTAACTTCCGGGTCCAGGCCGGAGTTGCGAATCACGGCAATGGCTTCGCGGATCGTGTTTAAAACAATCCGCATATCCCTGATAATTGGTTTTGACCCCTTTAGTTTTCTGGATCCTTTTTGTCCCCCGCTTATTTTTTCAATTCTTTTTTCGGTCTGCTTTACTGTAAGCCCCATATGGCCGATCTCTTCGATCACTTGAAGCTGCTGCTGCTCTGAATCAATCCGGAGCAGGGCGCGGGCATGCCTTTCAGTCAAATTATAATCCTGCAGTTTTTCACGCACTTTTACCGGCAGCTTGAGCAGCCTGATTTTATTGGCTATGGTGGACTGGCTTTTCCCCAAACGCCTGGCTAATACTTCCTGGGTCAAATTAAAATTTTTCATTAAGGCCACGTAGCCATTGGCTTCTTCTAATATACTCAAATTCTCCCGTTGTAAATTCTCGATCAGGGCGGTGGCGGCCATTTCGTTGTCAGACAGCGTTTTTACAGCCGCAGAAATTTTTTGCCAACCCAGGATTCTGCAGGCCAGGTAGCGCCTTTCTCCCACGACCAGCTGATAACCCTGGCCGGCCCTTCTTACCACTATGGGTTGAATCAGGCCGGAAGCCTTGATAGACTGGGCCAGTTCATCAATTTTCTCTTTCGAGATATCGCGGCGGGGCTGAAAAGGATTGGGGCTGATCCGATCGATATCGATAGCCAGGATTTTATCGGTTGAAGGCTCGATTTCTGCAGCCGTCAGATCCTGATCCCTTTTATTGGTCATTATACCAGCGTCCTTTTTATGGCATCATGGTCTTCACTTTTTAATTAGACAGTGGTCGATTCTTTCCTTCCAGTAAATTATGTTTGTAAAAATTTTAGAGCCTCCCCGCTGTTGAAAAGCCTGGAAAGGAATCTTTATTTAATGGGGTTGCGGGCCGGTTTTCCAGGCCGGCGCGGGTACTTTAAGGGGGAATAATTTTTTTTTGTGATTTCATAGAGGGCCCTCTCTTCGCCGCTCCGCAATTCATAATTCCAAACCGCGGTTAACTGCCCCCCGCAGACTGCAATGGCCTTTTCTGCGGTTTCTGCTTCTTGATTTCCGCGCGGACCTTTATAGAGGATGGCTCTTCCGCCAATTTTCAGGAACGGCAGAGCCAGTTCGGCCAAAACTGCCATTTCCGCTACCGCTTTGCTTACCACCAGGTCACATTTTTCCCGGTAGCGGGGATTCTGACCGTACTCTTCCGCCCTACCCCACAGGACATAAGCCCCTTGTAAACCTAGCTTTTCGGTTGCTTCGTTTAAAAAAGCGGCCTTTTTTCGGCTGGAATCCATCAAATGGACGGCGGTATCGGGCCGGCATATTTTGATGGGGATGCCCGGCAGGCCTCCGCCGCTGCCGAGATCAATAATGGAGGCGCCGGGCTCCGGTTCCTTCAGCTTAAGAAAATAAAGAGCATCATATATCTGGCGCCATATGATACCTTCCGCTGTTTTTTCGCCGGTAAGCCTGCTTTTCTTCAGCCCTTCTAAAAGCAATTCCGTATAGCGCGCCATCTGCTTTCTTTTGAAAACAGCGATCTGCTCCAGCTCCAGCCTGGCGAACATTGCATCAATCTGATCTTGAATCTGTCCGGACATTCTTCTTAACCGGCCTCCGCTGCCTGCCCTTATTTGCCCAGGCAGAATTCGCTAAAAATTTTATCCAAAAGGTTTTCGTTAATGGTGTCGCCGGTAATTTCGCCCAACTTACTCCAGGCATTTTGCAATTCCAGGCTCACGATTTCCAGGGGCTGCTCTTTTACAGCCTTTAAAGCATGGTCCAGATGCTGCCGGGCCTGTTCTAAAATTTCTTCATGCCTGATGGAAACTACCACGGGACTTTCACTGACCGTTTCGGTGTTAAAAATCCGGTCCAGCTCAGCAGTAACCGCTTCTTCCAACTCCTTTATGCCCCGGCCCTGAACTGCTGAAGTTTCCACGATGCTGATCTCCGGAAAGCGGCTGCTGATTAACTCCGGTTTTAGTTTTGGTTCAAGATCCCTTTTATTGATCACGACGACCAGCCCTTGTTCCAGGCGCCTGATGCCGGCTATTTCCTCGTCCGCCTCGGTCCAACCGGCAGATCCGTCAAAAACCAGAATAATTAAGCGGGCCAGACCCGCCGCGGAACGGGATAAATCAATGCCTTGTTTTTCGACGGGATCACTGGTCCCCTGGATGCCGGCGGTATCAACCAGCCTGATCGGATATCCTCCCAGGTTCAGATATCCTTCCAGCAAATCCCGGGTGGTGCCGGGGATCTCATGAACAATGGCCCTTTGCTGCTGCAGTAAAGCGTTCAGCAGTGAAGATTTGCCTACATTGGGTTTGCCTATGATCGCCACAGATACGCCTTCCTGGTAAGCCCTGTTCTTTTCAGCCCCCTTCAGCATTTCATGGAGGTCTGCCTTTAAAGTGGCCAGTTTTTTTTCCAGGGTCCTGTAGTCAAATTCATCTTCATCAAATTCTTCAGGGTAATCAAAGGAAGCTTCCAGGGGCGCCCTCAGGGTGATTATTTGCTCCCTGGCCGCTTCAATCCTGTCCATCAACTCCCCCTGCAAGCCCCTGGCCGCTACTTTCACCGCTTCTTCTGAACGGGCCCGGATCATGCTTAAAACTGCCTCTGCCTGGCTGAGGTCGATTCTTCCGTTGATGAAAGCCCTTTTGGTAAATTCACCCGCCTCTGCCGTCCTTGCCCCCGCTGCCAGGACCAGTCTGTGCACAGCGCGGAGCGTAAAAATCCCGCTGTGGCAATTAATCTCTACTATATCTTCCCTGGTATAGGTATGGGGGGCCGGCATAAAAGCGACCAGCACTTCATCGATTACGGCACCCCTAAAATCTTTGATATGCCCGTAATAAAGGTAACGGGGCCGGGGGAAATCCGGGCTGTTTTTTTTAGAACAGTCCAGGATCCGCTCAACAATGCTAAATGCTTGCGGACCACTGAGACGGACTATACCTATTCCGCCTTCGCCAAGCGGAGTGCTGATCGCGGCAATGGTATCATTTTCAGACACAGGCGGTCCCCCTTTACTGTTGATTGTTTATAAAAAAACCGCCCCGTCGAGGGGCGGCGCCTGAGAAAATGTTTAACGTGGAACAATAACCACTTTCCGGTTGGGTTCCTCCCCGCTGCTGGTTGTGGTCACACCCGGGTAATCCTGTAAAGCCAGGTGGATAACCCTTCTTTCCTGGGGGTTCATCGGTTCAAGCGCCTTTTCAATCCCTTCTTCCGCTACTCTCCTGGCCACGCTTTTGGCCAGCTGGATCAGGGTTTTTTCACGTCTTTCTCGGTAATTCTCCACGTCAAGAACGATCATTTTTTTGAGTTCCCTAAATTGCCTTCTAACTATAATACTCACCAGGTACTGCAGGTCACTGAGAGTTTTCCCCCGGCGTCCAATCAGGCTGCCCACATCCTGGCCAAATATTTCGGCTTTCAGTTTTTCTTCATCTTCACTGACGATTACCTTGCCGTCAATATTCATGAACCCGAGCAGATCTTCCACATAGGCTTTAATATAGTTACCGGGCGTTTTATCAGGCTTAACCACTACCCTGGCATCTTTGCCCCCCAGCAAACCCAGCAGCCCCTGGTTCGGTTCTTCTTTAATATCGATCACTGCGTTATTTCTTTTTATGCCAAGAGAAGTAAGGGCCTTTTCAACAGCTTCATCCACTGTTTTTCCTGTTGCCTCACATTCGTTCATCGCTTACCCCGCCCTTTTTTCTTTTTTTTGGTTCTACCATCCTGGCCGGAAGCGCTTTTTGCGCCACCTGCTGCTGCCTCGGCCGTGCTTGCCGGATCTTTTTCCGGCCCTACCTTGAAGAATTCGCCCTCATGTTCTTTCTTTGCTTTTTTTACCTGCTTGCTTCTATCATTACCCTCCACCGCCTTGGGGGTGTCTTTGTCCGCTGCTTTTTCTTTATTATTGACGGACCCATCTTTTTCTTTGACCTTGCCCGTGGGCTCTTTTTCTTCTTTCCTGTTGTCCAGGTAGTTAATAAACTTATGCTGGCCAATTGAAAATAGGTTGTTCATGGTCCAGTAGATGACCAGCCCGATGGGAAAACTAAAACTGAACACTGTAATCATGGCCGGCATCATATAGACCATCATTTTCTGGCTGCCTTCTGCCGGCGTGGACATTTTAGAATATAAGTAGGTCGTGGCCCCGGCAATCAGGGGGAAGATGTAATAAATGCTGATGTCGCCCAAAAAATTGTCAAAGCCCACGGTTGGAATCGCCATCAGGTCGATCAATTCAGGGCCCTGGAACAAATATCTGTTAATTTCTTCCATGTTCAAAAAATGATCCGGTTCCCTTAAAATGCGAAAGATTCCGATCAGGATGGGCAGCTGGATCAGCAGGGGCAGGCATCCGGCCAGGGGGTTCATATTATTTTCCTTCATGAACTCGCTGACAGCCTGGTTTTGTTTTTGCTTGTCGTCTTTATATTTTTGCTGGATCCTTTTCATTTCAGGCTGCAGCATCTGCATCCTTCTGGTAGTCTGGATCTGCTTGTTATTTAAAGGAAAAGTGACCAGTTTCACGATCACGGTCAGGATGATGATCGTGGCCCCGAAGTTGGGAACATAGGAATAGATAAAAGTGATCACTCCGCCGAATAACTCAGCTATTGCATCTATCATTATTTCTCCTCCTTAACTCCAATTACTCTACCGGGTGGTAACCGCCGGGATTAAAAGGGTGGCAGCTTAAAACCCTTTTCAGGCCCATAAATAGCCCTTTAAAAAAACCATATTTTAAAACTGCTTCATAGGTGTATTGAGAACAGGTGGGATAAAATCTGCAGACCGGAGGTTTTAAAGGAGAAATAAATAACCTGTAAAACCTGATCAGCGCCAGGCAAATCAAAGTTGCCGGGCGCTCTGCTACATTCAATATTTTTTCTGAAGCAATTTTCCTTTCCGGCATAGATTATACAACTCCTTGCAAGCTTCCTGAAACGAAACATCTACTGCCGGTTTTCGCGCAATTAAAATAAAATCATATCCTTTTTTCAACTGGCTTTCAATCCGACCATAGGCTTCCCGGTAAATTCTTCTGATTTTATTGCGGACCACACTTTTCCCCACTTTTTTGCTGATTGAAAAACCAAGCCGGTTGTATTCTTTTCCGTTAGGGCAGTAATAAAGGACGATTTTTCTGGACACCACCGTCCTGCCGTTTCGATAGACCCTTTTAAATTCCCAATTTTTTTTAAGCCTCAAAGATTGCCCTGAACCTTTCAAGCGCTTACTTTTTTCCTCATTCTCTTTCTTCTTCTTCTAATTACCTGCCTGCCGGCATGGGTTCTCATTCTTCGCAGGAATCCGTGGACTTTTTTTCTTTTTCTTTTCTTAGGTTGGTAAGTTCGCTTCATTGTTAATAAACCCCTTCTTTTAGCATTCAAAATTGCACCCAGAATCAAGGGAAATTATACAGTAATTAAAGCACAGGTGTCAAGGCAACAAAAGTCGATCAAAGCTTATATTTTCCTGTTTCGGGGAGGATATCTTAATAATCTTCTAACCCAGTCCTTAATATAAAGCAGATTACCTTTGCAGTTGCTGTGGATATCTGTTAATATATCTTTAAAAAGCAGGATAGTTTTTATGAAAAACCGCACTTATCCACAGCTTCTGTTAATAACATTTATTTTTGTTGATAACTTGCCATTTCTTGCTCCTTTAGGAGGTTTTTTTTATGAACAGCCATTTAAACGAAACCTGGCAGTTGATCCTTTCTGAACTGAGCAAAGAATTGAACAAGCCCAGTTTTGAAACCTGGTTTAATCTGACCAAGCCCGTTTCCCTGGAAAATAACTGCATGGTTATCGAAGTCCCCAATGATTTTACCAAGGAATGGTTTGAAACAAGATACAGGGGCCAAATTGTTAACGCTTTAAAAGATGTAAGCGGGGAAGATTGTAATGTTAATTTCATTGTCGCTGCAGAATTTGAAGACAAAGGCGATCCGAAATTGCCAGATGAGGGCCCGGAACAGGGGGGCATCTTCGACCATTCTGCGCCGGTAACTCACAACCGGCCGTCTTATAATTTCAACCAAAACGAGGAAGAACATTTAAAACAAAAATACATCTCCACTTTCAACCCCCGTTACACTTTTGATACCTTTGTGGTGGGCGCCTGCAACCGCCTTTCCCATGCCGCTTCACAGGCGGTGGCTGAAAGCCCCGCCCGGGCCTATAATCCGCTCTTTATCTACGGCGGCGTCGGCCTGGGAAAAACCCACCTTCTGCATGCCATCGGCCAGTACACCTTAATTAAGCACGGCTATTCCAGGGTTTTTTATTTTTCCTCAGAAAAATTTACCAACGAGTTTATCAATTCCATCAGGGATAATAAAACTCTTGATTTCAGAAATAAATACCGCAACATGGATATTCTTTTAATTGACGATGTTCAGTTTTTAGCGGGAAAAGAACAAACCCAGGAGGAGTTTTTTCATACTTTCAATGCCCTGCACGACAATAACAGGCAGATCATAATTTCCAGCGATCGACCGCCAAAGGAGATTCCCACCCTGGAGGATCGGCTTCGATCCCGCTTTGAATGGGGCCTGATTACTGATCTGCAGCCTCCTGATCTGGAAACCAGGACGGCTATTTTGAAGAAAAAAGCTTTATCCGACGGCATCGATATTCCGGACCAGGTCATTTACTATATAGCAGAAAAAATAGTAACCAATATTCGTGAGCTGGAAGGGGCCTTAATCCGCATAGTGGCTTACGCTTCCCTTTCCGATGCTCCGATCAATCTTGAAATGACGGAATCGGCCCTGCAGGATATTATTTTCACCCGCCAGAAAAACATCACTATCAGCAACGTTATAGGAATTACCGCCACCGAATTTAATATTAAGAGCGAAGAGATAATATCAAAAAAAAGGACCCAGGATATCGCCTTAACCAGGCAGGTGGCCATGTATTTATGCCGGATGCTTACCGATCTTTCATTACCTAAAATAGGGGAAGAATTCGGGGGAAGAGACCATACCACCGTGCTGCACGCCTTTAAGAAAATAGATGGCATGATTGCCGGCGACAACGATTTTAAGCACCAGGTCGAATTAATTAAAAATAAAATCCTTGATAACTCCTGAATAAGCTGTGGATAAGCTGTGTTTTTTTAAGTCCTTAATTTTTATTATCATCCTGTCCTGATCTTTGAACAGTATTTAAATAGCTTATCCACATTTAATATTTCTGATAGCTGTTCATTTTAAGCTGTCAAGAGAAGCTTTAGGGAATAAAAAAATAGTTATTAACATTACACACAGACTCTACTATTAATACTAGTTTTATATATATCTTTTTATATATTAACATTGTGTAAAAAAGTTGTTAATAACAATTTAGGAGGTTTCCACTAATGCAATTAACAACCAGCTCCAGCCAGTTATATGATTGCCTCGAAATAGCTGAAAAAGCGCTGCCTGTCCGCTCAACTGTCCCGATGATCAATAGTATTTTGTTTGAAGTGGATGAAAAGGCCCTGATTCTTTCATCAACCAACCTGGAAATGGCGATCAGGGTCAAGATGGAATACCAGGGCAGTGAAAGAGGCAAAATACTGCTGCCTCCCAAAATTGTTGATATTATGCGTTATTTTCCGGTTTCCGAAGTAAATATCAATATAAACTTGGATAATTACCGGATCGACATATCGGGAGGGTCTGCTCATTTTAACCTGAACGGCGCCGATGCCCAGGATTATCCCACTGCTGCTTTTGGCCCCATTACGCCGGAAGCCAGTTTTCAATTTAAGCAGGACAGATTTAAAAAAAACCTGCGATCGGTTATCTTTGCCGCTTCTGCTGAAGAAACCCGGCCGGCTTTTAACGGCATCCTGTTCTCCTTCGACGACCAAAAAATTAAGTTAACCGCTTCCGATACATATCGCCTGGTTATAAAAGAGATCCAGAATCAGAGCTGGTCCTTTGAGAGCAGAAAATGCCTGGTTCCGGCCCGGGTCATGAGAGAATTCCTGAGGATTATAGAAGAGAGCGACAGGGAAGTCTCAATTGGATTCGACAGTAAAACGATGGCCTTTAACTTCGATAGTATCAATTTTACTTCCCGTCTCCTGGAGGAAAAGTATCCCGATGTGAGCGGAGTTATTCCCGGCTCCTACAAAAGCAGGATCGTAATTGATCGCAGGATGTTTGAAGAAGTAGTCAGCAGGGCCGCTTTGCTGGCGGAAGGAAAGAACCAGGCCGTCAATCTGGTTTTAAATAACAACCAACTTGAAGCAAAGGTGTCGGGCCAGGAGGGCAGCATGGAGGAATTGATGCCGGTAGAACAGGACGGTGAGGACATTAATTTACATGTCAATACCCGGTTTATCCTGGATATATTGAAAATTTTAGAAGAAAAAAGGATTATCATAGATTTTCACGGCAATGACGGCCCTCTTGTTTTCAGGTTGGTTGATGATCAGAGCTACCTTTACCTGGTTCTGCCCATCAAAAAAATGAACTGATCTGTGACGGGGGTTACTACTTGTTTTATCTGGAGCGTTTAACCTTGGAAGGGTTTAGAAATTACCGCTATCAGCAGGTTCATTTTCATCCTGCTCTTAATGTTATCACCGGTAATAATGCCCAGGGTAAAACAAACCTGCTGGAATCAATTTTTTTTCTTTCTGTCAATCGTTCTTTCCGGACCAGGAAGGATCATGAACTGGCTTACTTTGACGGCCATTGTTTCAACTTAAAGGGCAATTTTATTAAAGAAGGCTTTAATCATGCCGTTCAGGTTGAATACCGCTCCAATAAGCGCTTGATGATGAAGGTCAACAATGACCACTTTAATCGCTACGCGCAGATCCAAAATTATCCGGTTATTGTTTTTAGTCCCGATGATTTACAAATGATCAGTGCAGGACCTTCCGTCCGCCGCCGTTTTTTAAACCTGGAAGCTTCGAGGCTTGATTCCCTGTATTTAAAAGAGCTGAAAGATTATCAAAGAGTCCTGAACCAGCGCAACCAGGTTCTGAAAAATTATCTTCCCCGGGCCAGGCTTGAAGATACCCTTTCGCCCTGGGATCAATCCTTGGTTGAGCTTGGCGTTAGTTTGATCAGAGCCAGGGTCGCCATGATTAAGGCCCTCGAAATTGAGGCCGGTCATTTTTTCAGCGAAATGACGGAGGAGAAGGAAAAATTATCTTTGGAATATGCGAGCACGGTTCCGTATTGCGGGGACCGGGAAGAAATGAAAGAGCTTTTTTACAGGGATCTTCTGAACAAAAGGGACCAGGAATTGAGGCGTTGTTCGACCCTTCTGGGACCCCATCTTGATGATCTGGTGGTATCCATCAACGGTTACAATACCAGGCCCTACGCATCGCAGGGGCAGAAAAGGACAGCTGCCCTGGCTTTAAAAATGGGAGAAGTGAGCCTGTTCCACCATAAAAACGATCTGTGCCCGATTATTTTGCTGGATGATGTTTTTTCGGAGTTTGATCTTTCCAGGAAACAACAGCTGCTTGATTTTCTGAACAAAAGTGGCGGCCAGTGTTTTATAACCTCCGCTGTGGATCTGCAGGGCATGGTCGAAAAATTAAACAGAACTTATAAGCATATTGTAATTAACCAGGGGTGTATCAGGGATGAAACAGTTAGGACCGGTGATTGAAAATATTCTCCGGCGCCATAATCTGTGGCGCGGTTATCAGCAGTATCTTGTTGTTGAAAAATGGCCGCAAATTGTCGGTTCTGATCTGTCCGAGGTTACCAGGGCTGATTATGTCGCTAACGGTCTGCTTCGGGTCATAGTAAAAGATTCGGTGTGGGCTTACCATCTCTCGATGATGAAGCCCCGGTTGATCGAGAAATTAAACCATTATGCGGGAAGCGGGGTGGTAAAGGATATATTTTTTCAAATTGGCGACCTGGAAAAGCAGGAAAAACAACAATCATAGATAAATAATAAGCCAGGAGCTTCTTTAAGCCCCTGCTATTACAGTTTAGACTGATCAATCATAAAAAGCGGTTCTAAATGGTCCAGGAGGACTACTATGTTTCTGCATATCGGCAATTCAAAAATTATTTTTAAGCGGGATTTAATCGGTATTTTTAACCTTGACTCCCTGGCTGCTCAGGTCAACAGGTCGGTGCTGGAATCTGCTTCACACGAGGCGCTCTATAATTATAGCGGTAATGATCAGGTAAAATCTTTCATCATTACCGACAAAAAAGCATATATGTCACCGATTTCCCCTTTAACTCTTTCCAGGCGGCATAATTCTTCCGGGTGACTGCCACGGTGACCCTTTGCCCTATCTTTCCCTAAAACATGTTATAATAATATAGGCTCAGACAGCAATTTTTTATGGCTATTTTTAATCTAATGAGGTGGAGAATGTCCGGACTAAAGAACAATCATGATTACAACGCTGAACATATTCAGGTTCTGGAAGGACTGGAAGCGGTGCGGCTGCGGCCCAGCATGTATATCGGTTCCACATCCAGCCGGGGTTTACACCATCTTTTGTTCGAAGTGGTTGATAACAGTATCGATGAAGTCTCCGCCGGTTACTGCAAGCAAATCAAAGTTATCATCAACGAAGACAACAGCGCGACGGTTATCGATGACGGCAGGGGCATCCCGGTTGAGAACCATCCCCAGGAAAACCGGCCTGCAGTGGAGGTAGTCCTGACCACCCTCCATGCAGGGGGCAAATTCGGCGGCGACAGCTATAAGGTTGCCGGAGGTCTGCACGGGGTAGGGGTTTCTGTGGTAAACGGCCTGGCCCAATGGCTGGAGGTTGAAGTGCATCGCAACGGGAAAAAGTATTATCAGCGTTATGAAAAAGGCCTTAAAGTAACCCCGATTAAAAAGATCGGCGAGGTTAAAAAAACCGGGACCATCATTACCTTTAAACCCGATCCAGAAATATTTGGCAGCATTGAGTTTGAAAATGAAATCATCATTCAACGGCTCCGGGAACTGGCTTTTCTCAATAAAGGGACCAAAATTATTTTTAAAGACACGCGGTCCGGCCATGAAGAAAAATACAAATATGATGGCGGCATTATCCAATATGTCTCGTACCTGAACCAGGGCAAAGAAACAGTGCCTAACAAGCCCGTCTATATCCAGCGTTCTGTAAGCGGCCTGGAAGTGGAACTGGCCCTGCAATACCATGCCGGCTATGCTGAGGTCATTTATTCGTACGCCAATAACATCCACACGCATGAAGGTGGCACACATGAGTATGGTTTCAAAATATCGCTTACCCGCCTGATCAACGATTATGCCCGCAAAATGGGTCTTTTGAAAGATAACCAGGGCAACCTTTCCGGAGAAGATATCAGGGAGGGCCTGGTTGCCGTGCTGAGTGTCAAGATCATGGATCCCCAGTTTGAAGGGCAGACCAAAACCAAGCTTGGCAACAGCGAGGTGCGCAGCCTGGTCGACAATATTTGCTACGAAGGGCTTGAAGCGTACCTGGAACAGAATCCGGCCGTGGCCAGACGGGTTATCGAAAAGGCCATCAGGGCCTCCCGGGCCCGGGAGGCGGCCCGGAAAGCCAGGGAATTGACACGGCGGAAAAATGCTTTAGAAATATCCAGCCTTCCAGGCAAACTGGCCGATTGCACCTCCAAGGATCCCGGGGAAAGCGAACTGTTCCTGGTCGAGGGCGATTCCGCCGGCGGTTCCGCCAAACAGGGCCGCGACCGCCGCTTTCAGGCCATCCTGCCCCTGCGGGGCAAAATTATTAACGTAGAAAAAGCAAGGCTGGACAAAATCCTGGCCAATGAAGAAATAAGGACCCTGATTACCGCCCTCGGTACCGGCATCGAGACTGAATTTGACATCCAGCGGGCCCGCTACCAGAAAATTATCATCATGACTGACGCCGATGTGGACGGGGCCCATATCCGGGTTCTGCTGCTGACTTTTTTCTACCGCTTTATGCACCAGTTAATCGACAGCGGCTTTGTCTATATTGCCCAGCCTCCGCTTTATAAAGTAAAACGGGGCAAAAATAAAGAAGAATACCTCTACCGCGAAGAAGAGCTGCAGAATTTGCTTAAAGGCTGGGACCGGGATGGCGGGCTTCAACTCCAGCGCTATAAAGGCCTGGGAGAGATGAACCCCGATCAGCTCTGGGAAACAACCATGAACCCCGATACCAGGATCATAAAACGGGTGGAGCTGGTTGATGCCATCCAGGCCAATAATATTTTTGGCATCCTGATGGGCGATAAAGTTGAACCGCGCCGTATCTTTATTGAAGATAACGCCCGCGCAGTGCAAAACCTTGATATTTAATTAATAGTTATAGCAGTAATAATTTGCGTCAATACGGCATGCAAATGAACATACCAGTTACATCAACAAGGAGAGGTGAGCATGGTTTGGACCAGTCGAGCGTCTTTTATCGTTCCTTTGAGAAAAATTATCCACTAATTGATAGAAGCGAGGGAGTTTTTGTCTGGGATGATCAGGGCAAAAGATACCTGGACGGCTCTTCGGGCTGCGCGGTTACCAGCATCGGCTACGGGGTTACTGCTGTAGCGGAAGCGCTCTATGAACAGGCCCAGCAGACCGGCTTTGCCCACGGTTCTATGTTTACCAGCCGTCCCCAGGAAGAGCTGGCCCGCTTGATCACGGAAGATGCCCCTGCCGGTATGGATTACGCCTACCTGGTTTCAGGCGGCACCGAAGCCAACGAAACCGCTTTCAGCATGGCCATCCAGTACCACCGCCAGAGGAAAAACCACAGCAAATGGAAGATAATTGGCCGTCATATCAGCTACCATGGCAGTTCTTTCGCCACCATGTCCGCTTCCGGCAACATCCAGAGGCGCAGCCTCTATTCGCCCCTGGTAATGCCGTTTCCCCTTGTGCCACCCCCGCACTGTTATCGCTGTTACTGCGGATCTACTTATCCGGAATGCGGGATCAGCTGTGCGCAGGAGCTGGAAAAAACCATCCTTTCAGAAGGCCCTGAAAATGTCGCCGCTTTTATTCTTGAACCGGTGATCGGGACTTCAGCGCCGGGTATTGTCCCTCCGGGGGAATATTTCCCCCTGGTTCGCGATATCTGCGATCGCTATGATGTGCTTCTGATCGCCGATGAAGTGCTTTGCGGCTACGGGAGGTGCGGGCGCTACCTGGCCATGGACCACTGGGGTGTGAGCGCCGATATGGTTACCCTTGGCAAGGCGCTCGGAGGCGGTTATGCTCCCTTGGGCGCGGTCCTGGTGCAGCAAAAAATATACGAGGTATTTGTAAATAATGCCCGCAAGTTTAATCACGGTTACACTTACCAGGGCAACCCGGTAAGCTGTGCGGCCGGCGTGGCTGTAAACCGCTGCCTGCGGGACAACAAACTGTTCCAGCAGGTGACAGGAAAAGGCAGTTATCTAAAAGATAAACTGCGTGAACTGGCCGGCAAACAGCCCATCATCGGGGATGTCCGGGGCCTGGGTCTGTTACTGGGTTTAGAGCTGGTCCAGGATAAAAATACCAGGCAGTCTTATCCTCTTTCAGTCGATATAGCCGAAAGAACAAGGGCTATAGCGATGGATAAAGGCTTAATGCTCTATACGGGCGTGGGCCGGACCGCTGATATTACTAAACGCGATTACCTGATGATTGCCCCTCCCTTTATTATTAATAACGAAGAAATGGATTTACTGATCCAGCTTCTTGACCAGGCCCTTTCAGAAGCAGCCGCTCATATATGTTAAATTATTAACCTATATTTAACAATTATTTTGAAGGAAATTATAAGAAAAAAGAGAATGCTTTAAGGGTTCAGGTAGATATCATTAAATAAATAGAAGCTAATAGTTTTTTTTCTTGCACAATATTACTGGGGGGTGAAATATGTAATTAAGCCAGAAACCGGTTTCACATTAAACAAAAATCAACGAGGAGGTTGAAAAATGAGTACTAAGAAAGCATTAAGT
>SL_8KL_010_SEDDRAFT_10001661_pt1 | contig 19263 bp, 20 predicted proteins | sample SodLakKL_010_SED_4_FD_11160 | JGI IMG/M metagenome (IMG submission 11160)
ACCAATCCGTTCGTGAAAGAGCGCTGAGCTTTTACACTTCCGGACTTTCCGGATCCTCCTTGTTCATCAATGACCGGATCCGAAGGATCTCCTCGTTGTAGAAAGCGACCTTGTCCGGGCGTGTCTCGCAGAGCTTGTTGAGCGTTCGCAACGCATCCGAATACTTTTTTTGCTTTTCATAAATTTTTGCGAGGGTCTCGGAAGCAATATCACCGACATTTCTTGATTTCTCTCCCAGATCACGGTCGTCATTTCCTTCAGCCGCGAGGGTGATTTTCTTCTTTTCCGCATCACTGAGCTCTTCAATGAGATTGTCCAGATTCAATGCGGGGTCTTCCGATGCGATGCGGGCTCCTGTTTTCTTATCAGAATCGGTCTGGGTCTCGGGGACATCTGCCTTCCCGGATTCTTTTCCCGGTTCCACCTCAGGCTCCAACTCCGTCTCCGATTCCGGCCTAGATTTCAGTTCCGGCTCTGGCTCCGGCTCTGATTCCTGCTCCTGCTCCGGTTCCACCTCAGGCTCAGGTTCCATTCCGGGGTCCGGTTCCGGCTCAAGCTCCGGTTCTGATTCCGCCCCCGCCTCCGGTTCATCATTAGTTTCATCAACGTCATCCGCATCCGGCGCGAACGGTTTCCAGGCCTCGAAATGGTCGGGGTGGACCATGAAATAGTGGAGATGCTCGAAAAACGGACTGCCGGGCGCACAGCATTTTGCCTTCAGTGCGTAATGGACGGCTTCCTCCTTCTGATCATTGTTGAAGTAAAGCCAGGATAGCAGAAAATAGCCAACCGCATCCATACCTCTTTTTTTCAGAAATGCTTCCAGATTGGCAATCCCCTTCTCAGGGTCATTTTCAAACTGAGCAACATACGAACTCAGGCTCTGCGGAATCTCGAACGGTAGTTCTTGCATGGTGGCAATCTCATATTTTTTTGAAAATATAGAAACCACCGGGCTTATAAAAAAATCAAAGTAGCAGATTCCGGGAATGTGTTGTCATGGAAGTCACGAAGCAGGAATGATTTGCAACAGCCGGTCGCCCCGGTTCGCGGTTTACCAGCTGCCCATGGCATCACTAAACATGTTGTCTGCAATGCGGCTCAACGCTTCGAATGCGGCCTCCAACTCCCCGTCCACGGGATCCTCGACCGGATCGTATTCAAAATTGCCGCTGAAGTTTTTCTGCCACTCCGGCTGCTCCTGCTCCGCATACCGGTACGTGGCGCGCACGCTGATCTGCACCCTGTTGAGATTGGCCCGCTGATCACCTGCAACACTGAACGGGCGGCTTGAGTAGGAGGTGATCGTACCCTCAATGATCACATCGGCATTCTCTGGGGAATCGGTGAGCTGCAGCCGGCTCTGGTTGACGAACCGGTTGATCATGGCGTCGTTCAACTGTTCGCTGAGGTCACCAAGCCCGCTGCCGGACTGATCGGAGAAGAACGGGATGTAGATAGTACGGACCTCGGATGGTATGGCCACTCCGGTAAAGCTGTAGCGGAAGCAGCCGGATGCACCGACAGCCACGACAAACAGCACTATCGCTGCCGCAAGGAGGTTTTTTGTGTGAATCATCATATCATATCAGTCCGTACTGGTCAATTTTCCGGTATAACGTTCGTTCGCTCATTCCAAGTATCCTGGCAGCTTTCCGCCGGTTGCCTCCATATTTCTCCAGGGCTTGCCGTATCAGGAATTTTTCCATCTCTTCCAGTGAGGGCAGATCGCTTTTTTCAAACAGTCGAAGTACTTTTTTCTGGTCTTCGCTTAGCGTTTGGAGCGGTTGCCCTGACACGGAACCTCCTGCTTTGCCTTCACGGCTCTCCCCATTCGGTTCGGCATCATCCGGAGATGCCTTGCCGCCTTCTTTATCATCCGGATACGTTTTGTCAGCTTCATCATCATCATCCGGATACGCTTTGCCGCTTTCGTCATCACCTGCATAACCGGCTTTCTTCCGGGCTCCCGGCTTTTCGTTGCCGGCAAGCTCTTCATCATGATAATCGATATCGGAATAGGGTGTATCCGCGACCGACACTTCAGATATATCCTTTATGGAGGAAAACTCCCCGGATTGCTGCGCGGCCCGGATAGCCGAAGCGGACGGCGCCGGAAGCGACTTGGGTACGTTTCCACCATGAACTGAGCGATAGAAAAGCGAGCCGAGCATTTTCTTCATGTCACCCATCTCCTGTTTCATGTCCAGCAGCACACGGTAGACCAGGTGCATCTCGTCGCTGTGCGGACTCTGGAACGATCGCTCGTGTTCCCTGTCCTGCCCGAACACCATCGGCAGGTTGTCGGGCGAGCCCAGTTTCTGCCGACCCTTCAGGTACTTTTTGAGCACTTCCTCGTCCACAAACTGTGATTTCTCCAGGACCACCAGCTGTTCGGCCACATTGCGCAGTTCGCGGATGTTGCCCGGCCACCGGTAGGAGAGCAGCAGCTGCCGGGCGCCGTCCGACATGCCGCGGAACACCGAATCGTATTTCTGCGCAAACTCGGCAACATAAGCCCGGAAAATAAGCAGGATATCCTGGTTCCGCTCGCGCAGCGGCGGTATGCGGATGGTCACGGTGTTGAGCCGGTAAAACAGATCCTCCCGGAAGTCGCCCCGCTCCACGCTCTTCCATAATTCCTTGTTGGATGCGGCTATCACCCGCACGTCCACCTTGCGCAGCTTGCTGGATCCGACCCGGAAAAACTCGCCCGATTCCAGCACCCGCAGCAGTTTCACCTGTACGTTTTTGGGCGTATCCACAATCTCGTCCAGGAAAATGGTGCCGCCGTCGGCCTGCTCGAAATACCCCATTCGGGCTTCGTGCGCGCCGGTGTAGGCGCCTTTTTCATGACCGAACAGCTCACTTTCGATGATGCCTTCCGGAATGGCCCCGCAGTTCACGATCACTAAGTTGTTGTTTTTTCGCGGACTCAGGTCGTGGATGGCGCGCGCGGTCACATCCTTGCCCACGCCCGTCTCCCCGTTGAGCAGCACAGTGATATCTGTCGGCGCCACCTGCAGCATTTTATCCAGCGCCTGTATAAGAGCCGGTGACTCGCCAATGATTCCGTATTTCTTCTGGATTTGTTGTCGGTCCAGCGCCATGTGAGTTACGCGGTGACGGGTTCTGCGGCAGTTTCAGTGAGGGAAACCTTGCGCAACGCGACGCCTTTGAGGGTGGCCGAGGTGCAGTCGGTGATCGTCACCTCGACGTAGTCGCCCCGCTGCCAGGTCTCCTTGTCAAAGATAACCATTTTATTGGTATCCGTGCGCCCCGAGAGCTGGTTTTCGGAACGTTTGCTGGTCCCTTCCACCAGAACGATATGGCGCCGGCCGATTTCCCGGCGGTTCAGGTCCATCGCCACAATCTGCTGCAGTTCAATGATTTCCGAAAGCCGGCGCTTTTTCACCTCTTCGGGCACGTCGTCGGTGAACTTGCGGTGGGCCAGGGTGCGCTCGCGCTCGGAGTAGGCGAACATGTAGGCCAGGTCGTACTTGACGCGCTCCATGATGTCGAGCGTGTCGCGGTGCTGCTCCTCGGTCTCACCGCAGAAGCCGGCGATGATGTCGGTGGAAAGGGAGACGCCCGGGATGGTGCGGCGCATCTTGTCGATCAGCTCCAGGTACTCCTCGCGGGTGTAGGTCCGGCGCATGCGCTCCAGCACCTCGTTGTTGCCCGACTGGATGGGGATGTGGATGTAGTTGCAGACGTTGTGCCGCTCGCGCACCACATGCAGGAACTCGTCCGGGAAATCCTTGGGGTGCGATGTGGAGAACCGGATGCGCATTTCCGGGTCGATCAGGCTGCACCGGTACATCAGTTCGGCAAAGTTGCGGCCCTCGTGGTTGTAGGAGTTGACGTTCTGCCCGAGCAGGGTCACCTCGCGGTACCCCTGGTCGCTGAGCAGCTTGATCTCGTCCAGCACGCTCTCCACCTGCCGGCTGCGCTCACGTCCGCGCGTGAACGGCACCACGCAGAACGAGCACATATTGTCGCAGCCGCGCATCACCGAAACGAACGCCGAAACACCGTTGCCGGTGGTNCGCACCGGGGTAATGTCGGCGTAGGTCTCCTCCTGCGAGAGGATGACGTTCACGGCCTTGCGGCCGTCCTCCACCTCGGAGAGCAGATGCGGGATGTCCCGGTAGGCGTCCGGGCCGACCACCATATCCACCAGTTTCTCCTTCTCCAGGAAACGCTCGCGCAGCCGCTCGGCCATGCATCCCAGTACGCCGACGACCATGTCGCCGCGCCGCTTCTGCTTGAGCGAGCGGAAATAGGTGAGCCGGTTCCACACCTTCTGCTCGGCGTTATCGCGGATGGAGCAGGTGTTGATGAAGATGTGGGATGCCTGCTCGGGCAGGTCGACCGGTTTCATGCCGCGCCCGACCATGATCGCGTTGACGATCTCCGAGTCGGCGAAATTCATCTGGCAGCCGTAGGTTTCGATGTAAAAGGTTCTATCAGCCAAAGCGGTACTACTTTTTTGAACGGTTTTCTGATTGGTAGTTTATAGATCGTACCGGCCGGATCGTCAAAAAACCGGACAGTCAGACGGTTGCATCAGGCCATGTCTCGGGCTGCTGCCGCCACTGGTTCAGGAATGCGACATCACTTTTGCGTATGGTTCCCTTCTCGAGGGCCACATCTACGAGTGTGGAATAGTCCGTCAACGTATAAAAGGGCAGATTGTGATCCGCGATAATCTGATTGGAGACATCGAACCCGTAGGTGAAGATGGTCAGCAGCGCCTTGACGTCGGCCCCGATGAACTGAAGCGCCTCGACCACGGAAATAGCAGAGGTGCCGGTCGAAATCAGATCCTCGATGACAACGGTCGATTCGCCCTTCCGGACCCCGCCTTCGATCTGGTTGCCCATGCCGTACGCCTTGGCCTTGGCACGGACGTAGGCCATGGGCTTGCCGAGCTGGTCGGAAACCCATGCCGCATGGGGGATGCCGGCTGTCGCCGTGCCGGTAATCACATCCACCGGTCCAAGTTCATTGGTAATGATCTCCGAAAATTTGTCAGCGATCTTTTTCCTGAGCTCCGGATAGAGAATGGTAAGCCGGTTATCGCAGTAGATCGGGGAATTCCATCCGGACGACCAGACAAAGGGATTGTCAGGCCGCAAAAGTACGGCATTGATATCAAGAAGATCTGATGCCAGTTCCCGGGCAAATTGTTGGTCTGTAATCATATCGGGTCTGTGAATATTCTGCAGTCTGCTTCTGTTTTTAGCTGGGATGTCCCGAGTGCAGCCTGTTAGGAACAGAAAAGTTTATAAGACTACAAATATAATAAATAACAGACACATTTGCGCATATATCCCGGCCAGAAGATCATCCAGCAGGACTCCCCAGCCGCCCTCGGTGTTTTGAAGGGCCCCGATGCCGAGCGGTTTCAGGATGTCGAAAAAGCGGAACAGTAAAAATCCGACGACGAAAACGAGAAGATTGTACTCCCAGCTGGTGTAGACCGGAATGAACAGAAAAACCATGGCCTGCCCGGCAAATTCATCGGACACGCACTGGGGGGGATCCGGGCCGTAGACTTTTTCGATGCCGTTTGCGGCAAGGAGCGTGACCAGGGAGAACAAAACGGCAAGCAACAGCGGCCCGAACAGGGGGTGGATGTGCACCGAGGCCAGATAGATGAGTGGCAGTGCGGCAAGACTACCCCATGTCCCCGGAAATTTCGGCAGGAATCCGATGTAGAACACGCTTCCCGCCAGCACGGCCAGGCTATGCTTTTTTTGATTCACGAATGAAAAGCCTCCTGTTTATCCATATATACTCCAAGCCGGTGTATACGGTTATGACCATCACGAGCAGGAACAGCCAGCCCAGGATACCCGATTGCAGCAGTATCTGCGACAGCTCGCCGATGGTCCCGCCTGCCTTGACCAGAAGACCGGCAAACAGCGCAATGTAGAGAAAAACCATTTGCACCAGGGTTTTCACCTTGGCCGAGTACAGGGTTCTCATGGACCGTCCCGAGTGATCCGCCCAAACCCGCATACCCGTTACAAATATATCACGAAAAACGATAATCCCTATAATCCACCAGGGAAACTGTGCCGGATCAATGAATGGGAGGCATATGAAACCGGCAAAGGTGAGGATCTTGTCGGCCAGCGGATCCAGGAAGTTGCCAAGGTTCGAGGTGACATGATAACGCCGGGCGTAATAGCCGTCCAGGTAATCCGTGATGGCCGCAAAAATAAACACAGCCATGCCCAGAGCGGCCAGTATAACCGCATCTTGCAGGTACAGGTAAAAAAACAGAGGCGCCAGTACTATTCGTGAGGCACTTAATATATTCGGGATTCGTTTCACAGAGTCAAAGATAAAAAAGTTGCGTCACTCTGAAAGCACATTTCTTTGGCCTTGCAGACGACCGCCCCCACCTCGGGAACACCGGTGTATAAGGAGCCGGTTATGAGCCGGATCGCAATCCGATATCAAGGAGCCGGATCACAATCCGATATTGCTGAAAATATCGTTCTTTTGGAACAGCAGAAACCCTATTTTTACAGCAACCTGATTCCATTTTTCTATTTGCCATGTCATCTGTGAACCCATCCACCCACTCTGCGGCCATACTTACGATCGGTAATGAACTGCTGAACGGCGACGTGGTGAATACCAATGCGTCCTGGCTTGGACAGACCCTGCGCGGCGTCGGGGTGCCGTGTGAGACGGTCCTGACGATTTCAGACCGCAAGGAGCGGATCACCAGGGCGCTTGAAGAACTCTGGGTGGATCACGATCTGGTGATCATATCCGGCGGACTGGGTCCCACACGCGATGATGTCACAAAGATGGCGCTGCTGGATTTTTTCAAGGATACGCTCGTCCGGAATCCCGCCGTCCTGGAGCACGTGTCGCAGTATTTCCTGAAGCGCGGACGTGCTGCCAGTGAGGTGAACCGCGCCCAGGCCGATGTGCCTGCGCGGGCCACGGTGCTGTTCAATGAGCTTGGCACGGCGCCGGGCCTGCTTTTTGAACAGGAGGGCAGGCTGCTTGCGGCCATGCCCGGTGTCCCCTACGAATTGCACCACATCACCGAAAAACGCCTGATCCCGGAACTGGAGAAACGGTGGAAGAAATCGGAGCGCCGGGTGCTCCAGCGATATTACCGCACTACGGGAATAGGGGAAAGCGATCTCAGTGACCGGGTGCTGGCAGAACTGGAACACCGCATTCCGCCGGATGTGGACATCGCGTTCCTGCCGCATCCACAAGGGGTGGATATCCGGATCACCCAGATCAACGGCCGGTCTGGCGATGCCTTTCTGCAGTTTGTGGAATGGATCAGCGATGCCGCCGGAGATTTCATCTATTCGGAGGATTACGGGCAGTCACTGGCCGCCCGTATTGTGGAGCTTCTGGGCGACGGGAACCATACCCTTGCCCTGGCCGAGAGCTGCAGCGGGGGATACATTGCCGATGCACTGACAGATGTGCCGGGCAGCAGCCGGTGTTTTGCCGGTGGGGTGGTGGCGTACAGCAACGATGTCAAGGTCAGGCAGCTGGGTGTGGATCCCGGCATCCTGAAAGCACACGGGGCCGTCAGCGCGCCTGTGGCCCTGGTCATGGCAAAGGGTGCCGCCGCAACGCTGGGAACGGATTTCGGGATAAGTACCACGGGCGTCGCGGGTCCGTCAGGCGGCACCCCTGAAAAACCGGTGGGCACAGTCTGGATCGGATTCTGGTCAGCAGACGGAGCGCATTTTGCCTGCCGTTTCCATTTTACAACCGAACGCCTGGTGAACAAGGAGCGGAGTTTCGCCGCCGCCATGGACCTGCTGCGCAGGCATATTACAGGGGTGCCCGGATTTCCGTATCATCGGGAAGTGGTAGGCGGAACGGATGCCCCTTTTCGGGACCCGGACTGATTTCCCGGATACGGCAGCGGACAAGTGGCTGGCTTTTAAAACAAGCGAAAGACTTTAAAAAAGCGACAGACCTTTTATAAACAGACAACTAATTGTGATCATCCTGACATCCATCATACTGGTTTTTCAAATGGGAATGGGAATTTCCATGGATGTCACCGGTGCGCGGGCAACCGTCCTGTCAGCCCGCGATACGCTGGCTGCAGATGCGCTGGCAGTTCCCGATACGTTGGCTCCGGACGCGCAGGCAGTCCCCGACACATTGGCTGCAGATGCGCCGGCAGTTCCCGATACGTTGGCTCCGGACGCGCAGGCATCCCCCGGCACTCTGGCAGAAAACGGACCGGATGAGCCCGATCCGGTGCGCCAGCCTGACCCCGTGACGCCGCTTTCAATGCGGGATCCGGTGGCATTTCATATCGCGAGCAACGACAGTCTGAGCCGCTGGCAGCTCTGGTCCGACCAGGGAGAATGGCTCACACGGCAGCCAGGTGTGATCTCCTTCCAGCTGGGTGGCCTTGGTCGCAATGACGGGTTCCTGATCCGCGGACACGATACCCGGAACCAGCGCATCCTGCGCGAGGGGATCCCATTGAATGAACGCATCTTCGGTTCCGCCAACCGGAAGCGGCTCCCGCATTACAGTCGCCTGGCCACCTCATATGAAAACATGTCACCGATCCGCTATCAGTCCGAATTCCAAACGGTGAGGTATCATGTCACCCGTCCCCTCACCTTCATCAACTATGAGCAGACCACCTTCGATTACCGAAGCACCGAAGGATTCCTGACACGGAATATCACCCCGTCCACCAACATCTCCATCGCCTATTGGGGGAAAAATGAGGGACAGAGCTATCGGAACCGGACCATGGGCGGACGCAATGCCGAGGTAACGCTCTATCATTTCCTGAACGATTCATGGATGGTCGAAGGCGGTTTCAACTACAGCGGGCTTCAGCTCGGGGAACCGGTGAACTACCGCCCTTACGATATGTTCAATTTCCTGTTCAACCGCTTTGAAGCTGTTCCTGATCAGCAGCAGGCCAGGTCGTCAGTGCGCAATTCGCTATTGCGTGTTACCGCCTATCACCGCACAACTCCGGATCGTGATGCCACCACACGGATTTCCCTGTATCACGACCGCTACCGCAGGCTCCACTACGACAATACCGACAGCTCGTTTGTCCGCACCCTTACAACAGGAATCGCCGGGCGACAGCATCTGCCCGTCGGGCCGGTCGAACTCCAGGGCGATGTGTACTCCGAGTGGTCGGTGATTGACCGGGACCGTTTTGAAAGCATGGATGTCGACTCCTGGTTATACACGGAAGCCAGGGCAACCCTATCGCTGCCCCTGCCAAACCGCTCGCGGCTTTTTGGCTGGATGCAGTCCGGGTGGCGCTCCGACGGCTTCACGGATGCCGAAATCGGGACCGGGATCAACTGGCGGCTAATCCGCGGAGTCGCCATCTACGGATCCTATGCCATTGGCGAGCAGATGCCAAGACCGGGCCACCTCTACCTGACCCGGTCCGCAATATCAGGTGATGAAGACCTGGTCAATGAAACCATCCAGAGAGGCGTTGCAGGCATCAGGATGGATGGCAGGTCCTGGGATATCGGCGCCGAACTGCACGGCAACTATCACCGCAACCCGATACTGGTTGGACAGGACAGCGTGTTCGTCCAGCCGGAACCCTATCTTGCCGCCGGTGCCACCGCCTGGCTCGGCTATAACGGAAACAGGATGGAATTTTCCCTTTCCGGTACCTTCCTCCAGTATTTTTCCGACCAACCCGCGACAGAGAACCAGCTGCTCGACCGAAGCGGCCAGCGCATGTGGACCCGGGCTTCCTTCTACTACAAGAATTATATCTTCAACCGCGCAGCCTACCTGAAGACCGGCTTTTATGTACAGGCATCCCCCACGCTGTATCGCTCGTCCCAGTACTATCCCTCCATGGATTACTGGGATCCCAATTCATGGCACCCCTCGCCGGGAATCACCGAAGCAGAGCCACTCCCCGAATTTGTGCGGCTGGACCTGGACATGACTGCCAGGGTCCGTTCGGCCATTTTTCTTTTCCGCCTTGAAAATGCGCTGGATAATTGGCTGTTTCCGGGGTATTTTGAAACAGCCTACCAGCCAATGCCTTCCATGCGGTTGCGGCTCGGCATCCGCTGGCTGCTGCGGAATTAGATCCCGCGGATACTGCGGAATTAGTTCCGGCGGATGATGCGGAAAAAAACCGTCGGGTGTTGCGCAAATAAATCCGCAGGGCGTTGCGTAATTACATCCGCAGGGCGTTGCGGAAAATTAATCAGGTATTAAGAATCACGGAGCAGAAATCCGGTTATGAGTGTTGCATACGTTTTCAAAGAAGGTGTTTCGGGATTCCGGCGTACCAAACTGGCCAGCTTTACATCAGTTACGGCGCTGGTGATCGCCGTGCTGCTGGTCGGGCTGCTGGCACGGGTCGGCTACAACGCCTACCAGGTCGTGAACGCGCTCAAGCAGTCTATTGAGGTTGAGGTATTTCTGCTGGATGTGAGCCAGGAGCGAAGCAGCCGCATTGCCTCGGACCTGCGCGCCTATCCGCTGGTGACGGATGCGGAATACGTAAGCAAGGAAGAGGCCGAGCGTATTTTCCGTGAGCAGTTCGGGGCCGAAGGGGAGTCCCTGGCGGATCTCAATTTCCTCCCGGCATCCTTCCGCCTGCATTTTGAACCCGAAGCCACGGCAACCGATATCCGGAACATCATCACGGAAATCGAGCAGTTTCAGGGAGTCGACGAAGTTGTCTTCAATCAGCAGTTGCTCGAAACACTGGAAGAGCGTCTTGAATTGCTGGTCCTGGCCGGTGCAGGTATCGGGCTGCTGATCCTGTTCACCGCCATTGTGCTGGTTTTCAATACGATCCGGCTGACCATCTACGCAAAGCGCAATATCATCCGCACGATGAAACTGGTCGGCGCAACCAACTCCTTCATCCGGCGCCCCTTCCTGCTGGAGGGATTTCTGCAGGGCATTCTGGCTGCCGTCATTGCCACCGCGCTTCACTGGCTGCTGTTTGAGGTGGTCATACCCGTCTATCTGCCGCAGTTCGGGGTTCTGGCCTGGCCTTTTGAGCGATGGTATTATCTTATCGGAGCCATGGCGCTGCTGTCCCTTGTGATGGGCCTGTGGGGCAGCCGGTGGGCGACCCGCAAATTCATCAGCCAGACGTCCATAAGTTGAAAGCCCGGGGTCAACCCGGGGAAACGGCAGAAACCTCTCAATTCTTTTTTGAGGACTCCGCTTCAGGTTCGGCCGGCACATCCTGCTCATCCTGCCGGCACTCGTCCGGGTTTTTGCAGATGCCGTAAAACTGAAGCGAATGCCCGTCAATCTCAAACCCGTGAATCTTCTCCATCATGGTTTTGATCTCCTGAAGGCGCGGGTCGCAAAACTCGATCACCTTGCCGCACTTGTTGCAGATCATGTGGTCATGCTGCCGGTAGGCATAGGCCCGTTCGTAGATCGACTGGTTCTTGCCGAACTGATGCCGCTGAACCAGGCCGCATTCAAGGAGCAGGTCCAGGGTATTGTACACGGTGGCACGCGAGACTCGGTATCCAACATTTTTCATGCGGAAGTACATGTCGTCCGCATCAAAGTGCCCGTCAGCCCGATAGATCTCTTCCAGGACCATCAGACGCTCCGGTGTCTGGCGATGTTTTTTATCCTTCAGATAATTGCGAAAGATCTCCTTTACTTCCGTGATCAGATCTTCCGTTGCAGGTCCGGCCATAGGTTCAGATTAGTGGGTGATGATTGTGGACTAACGAGTCAGATTCAGTAATTTGTATCCGGTATGGATAAGATCGTGGCCTCACGGCAGGTTCTCTTGAAATTTAGCACAAAAAAGTGATTAATACCTGATAAACCACTTATAACCCACGGAAAATCGTAACTTGACCGATGAAAAAAAACTGATTGAACGTCCCCGTTAATTGTCCGGTTATTATCCGTGGATCCTGTCACACTGATATCGATGAACGCATAAAACAACACCATTATGACACACAAGCTGGAAAGCGTTACCGTAATGATCGAAATCCCGAAAGGCAGCCGGAACAAGTACGAATATGACAAGAAGACCAAACGGATCATCTTTGACCGCATGCTTTTCTCCGCCATGCATTACCCGAGTGACTACGGGTTCATTCCGGAAACACTTGCGCTGGATGGGGATCCGCTGGACGCGCTCGTCCTGGTGACCGAACCGACCTTCCCCGGATGCATGATCGAAGCCAAACCGGTCGGTCTTTTCAAAATGTGGGATGAAAAGGGCCCGGATGAGAAAATACTCTGCGTGCCGGTGCGCGACCCGCTTTGGAATCACATCGAATCACGGGACGATGTGCCGCCGCATCTGCTTCACGAAATCGAGCACTTTTTCCAGGTTTACAAGGATCTGGAAGACAAAAAAACCGGCACGGACGGCTGGTATGGACGTGAGCTGGCCGAAAAAATCATCAGGGAGTGCCGGGAAAGGTATCAGGAGGAAAACGACGGCAGTGCGCAATGAGGGCGCAATTTTTTGGGCGCAATGAGGGCGCTTTGAGAAGGCAACGACACGGCATGCCGTCGGGAGTGACGTCCCGGAACGGTGATCATAATGCCTTCGACGATCCGTTCAGTCACCCGAATGGCGTTTCACAACCTCGCTCAGGACACGTACGGTCTTGTCGATATCCTTTTCGGTGTTGGTCTTGCCCGGACTGAACCTGAGGGTGGACTTGGCCATGGCTTCGTCGTAACCGAGAGCCAGCATGACATGCGACGGCTTGATGGTTCCGGAGGTGCAGGCCGACCCGTTGGAGCAGCAGATGCCTTCAATATCAAGATTGAGCAGGAGCATCTCGCCATCCAGCGGCTGGTTCTTGTCGTCAGTGACGGTCACACTGAGTATGTGGGGGATACCGCCATCCGGATCGCCGTTGAACCGGACCTGCGACCCGAGTGCGTCCCGAAGCCCATCCACCAGACGCCGGCGGAGCCCGGCGATGTGCGCGCTGTTCTTCTCCATTTGCTCGTGGGCCACCTCCAGCGCCTTGCCCAGCCCTGCAATTCCTGCGATATTCAGCGTACCGCCGCGCCGGCCGCGTTCCTGCGAACCGCCATGCATCCACGTCGACCACGGCGTACCCGATCGCACATACAGGGCACCGGCGCCTTTGGGCCCGTGGAACTTGTGGGCGCTCATGCTCAGGAAGTCCACGCCCAGTTCGTTGACATCGACAGGGATCTTGCCGACGGACTGCACCGTGTCGCAATGAAACGGAATGCCCCTGCTGCGGCATAATGCCGTCAGTTCCGGGATCGGGTTGATGGTGCCGGTTTCGTTGTTGACATGCATGAGCGTAACCAGTGCCGTGTCGCCGCCGAGCAGTTTCTCCAGCTCGCCGGGCAGCACCCTTCCCTGGTCATCGAGGTTTGCATAGACGATTCCGTACCCCATTTTTGCGGCCTGTTCGACCGGATAAAGCACGGCATTGTGCTCGGTGCGCGCCGTGATGATCTGCTTGCGGGTGCTGTTTTCCAGCGCCCCGAATAGGGCGGCATTGTTGCTTTCGGTACCCCCGCTGGTGAAGATGATCTCGGAGGGCTCGGCACCGATGAAACGGGCGATCCGTCCACGCCATGATTCAACGGCCACGCTTGTTTTCCTGCCCATATGGTGGATGGACGAGGCATTCCCGTAATCCTCCTTCAGGCAGGGGAGCATGGCCTCCATCACTTCGGGATCGATTGGCGCCGTGGCTGCGTTATCAAGATATACCGTTTGCATCATTTAGAAAGCTTAAAATAAATCAATTAAACTACATAAGGTCACTGCTGAATTCGTTTCTTGAGACACCGCACAAACGATGCGGATCCGTATTTTTTCATCTGGTTTAATCATTTAGATTCATATAGATTCATATGGTCAGAATTATCTCACATGACAGGATATTATCATGCTCCTGTGTGTCAGCCGGAGGCTGTCGTGTTCGGTTCATCTGAAATACATCTGTAACGGGTATCATGCCGTATAGGTTGCAACACGTTTCATACAGCTTGGTGTTAAAATAAAGGTTAATTCAAAAGGAATCATTTATAATGGCAAAATTATCTTTGAAAGATCTTGATCTTAAAGGAAAAACGGTCGTAATGCGCGTCGACTTCAATGTGCCGCTCAAAGACGGCGTAATCGGCGACGATAACCGCATCAGGCAGGCCCTTCCAAGTATCAATCACGTTATTGAGGCAGGTGCCAAACTGGTGCTTTTGAGCCATCTCGGACGTCCGAAAGGGGAGCCGAAACCGGAATTCAGTCTCAAGCCGGTGGCAAAACATCTGGAGTCCCTTGTATCATGCAAGGTCTGGTTCGGAGAAGACTGCATCGGCGAGAAAGCGGAAGAAGCGGTCAGCAAAGCCTCTGAAGGCGAGATTGTCCTGCTTGAAAACGTCCGCTTCCATCCACAGGAAACCAAGAACGATCCTGATTTCTCAAAAGCGCTTGCCGCCCATGGGGATGTTTTTGTGAATGATGCCTTTGGCAGCAGCCATCGCGCGCACAGCTCCGTAGCCGGCATCACCGAACATCTGCAGCCGGCGGCGGCCGGATTCCTGCTCCGCAAGGAGATCGACTACCTCCAGGAGAGCGTGGAAAATCCCAAACGGCCGTTTGTGGCCGTGCTCGGCGGAGCCAAGGTATCCGACAAGATCGGGGTCATCGAAAACCTGATCACCAAAGTCGACACCATCATCATCGGCGGAGGCATGACCTACACGTTCTTCAAGGCCATGGACCTTCCGATCGGCAATTCCCTGCTGGAAGAGGATAAAGTGGAACTGGCAACGACCCTTATGGAAAAAGCCAAAGCCAACAACGTGGAAATCATGCTTCCCGTTGACTCCATTGTGGGCAAAGAGTTCAAGGAAGATACCGAAAGCAAGGTGGTGCCGCAGGATGGCATCGAAGAGGGGTGGATAGCCATGGATATCGGTCCCAAGTCCGCCGAACTGTTCGGCGACGAGATTATGGATGCCAAAACGGTGATCTGGAACGGTCCGATGGGTGTCTTTGAGATGGATGCGTTTGCCAAAGGAACCTTTGCCGTGGCCGGAGCCATGAGCACGGCAACCCAAAACGGCGCCATCACCATCATCGGCGGCGGTGATTCGGCATCGGCCATCAAAAAAGCCGGGCTTGAAGACAAAGTTTCGCACGTCTCCACAGGGGGCGGTGCCAGCCTCGAATACCTGGAAGGCAAGGAGCTTCCGGGCATTACAAGCCTGACTGACAAATAGCTGGATCTGTTTGACTCCGTTACGAAGCCGGTTTCCGCCATCCGGGCGGGACCCGGCTGCTTTTTGGGAATCCGGCCCGTTGTCAGCCGGACAGTTCCTTGAGCCAGAAGGTCATGCTTTTTTTTGTCTCCTCTGAATCCCCGATATCCTTCCACGAGAATGTGGTCTGCATTCCGGGGATTTTTTTGAACCCGCGGTTTTGCCAGAACCGGTCCAGCGGGACATAGCCAGGCGGACGCATAGGATGGTCGGCGGGACGGTCTACGGCACAAAAAGCGAGCAGCCGCCACGGCTTTCCACCCCGTACCTGCCTTGCACGATCCCCGGCAAATTTCTCCCGCTCTTCAAAAAAGCGCACTCCCAAGCCCATGCCCCGGTAGGAGGGTTCGAGCACCGACTCACCAAAATAAAACACCTCTTCAGGCGCAATGCCCCTGGCGAAAAAGGGCCGGATCACTTCCCCGGTTTCATGCACCAGCGGCAGGGCCGTGGAAGCACCCACTGCTTTCCCGCCATCCAGAACCAGTACGGTCATCGCATCCGCTTTGTTCATGTACGTTGATAGATACTTTTTTTCGTATTCCATATCCCCGTCATACAAATAGGGGAAGGCGCGGAAGACGGAAATCCTGAGCCGGGCGATCGCTTCCATGTGCGGAAGAAGGTCCTTGCCGGAGACTGTTTTTATCTCAAGCCGGTCCGGGTCGAGGGTTGACGATGGAGTCATTGGCAAACGCGTTTTTTATTGATGTGTTCCCTGACGGGATGCTCCAAAGGAAAAAAAGAAATTCTGTTTGAAACGGCGTATATTGCGCTGAATCTGACAGAAGTATAGAAAATCAGTAATTATCACAGAAGTAAATAAACCGCAAAAATACGTACTATGGCGAAACAAAGAACACTGGCCATCCTGAAACCCGACTGTGTACGCAAAGGCCTGATCGGAGAAGTGATCCGCCGAATCCAGGAAGCCGGATTCACCATCAAGGCGATGAAAATGACCCGTCTCACCAAACAAACAGCAGGGGGCTTTTACGCCGTTCACCGGGAGAAACCGTTTTTTGACGAACTCACCACGTTCATGAGCAGCGGCCCGTGCGTACCCGTTGTTCTGGAAAAGGAAAATGCCATTGAGGATTTCCGCAAGCTCATCGGTGCCACCAATCCGGCCAATGCCGACGAGGGCACCATACGCAAGGAATTTGCTGACTCAATGGGAGAAAACATTGTACACGGTTCCGACTCCGAAGAAAATGGCAAGATAGAAGCTGCCTACTTCTTCGCTGAAAGCGAACTGGTAGCCAACGAGCCCTGAAACGCCACTCAGATCCGGGTGCGGCCCGGCGCCGCACCCCATTCATCTGTTCCACTCCTCCAGTTGCTTCCAGCCATGCAAAAAATTCCATCAGAGTTTGTATCCAAAGTAACGCACGATCTGAAAACGCCTGTCGGAAATGCGATGATGTATTCCGATCTGCTGTCCGAGGAAATCCGGATGCTCATCGAGGAGCACCCGGACCTTCGCGAACAGTTGGAGTCGCTTCTTTACTATTCCGGCAATATCCGGCTCTCCTCATCAAAACTGATCAACTACGTCCAGAGCTGGAGCTATGCCTACCAGATTGAAGACGGGGTGTTCGAAGAGCGAAAATCCGACATCCGCCTGAAGGCCCTGCTGGACGAGGTCATCGAAAAAAACGACATTTTTATTCAGACCAAGTCGCTCCGGATGGATGTGTCATACGATACTGCCCTGGAAACCTGCCATGCCGATCAGGAAGTGATGGCCCTCATCATGGACAATCTCCTGACGCTTTTCATCGGCATGGCACCCAACAACGAAACGCTTCGCATCCGGATTTCGGAAGAGGAGGACGGACTCAAGTTCCGGTTTTTTGCCCCAAAGCCGACATTTACCGGGACGCTCATGGAGGCGTTCTCCGGCCCGATTTCCATCAAGGAGCAGATTGCCCCCAGCCAGGGGATCCTCAAACCGGGTGGATATGCGCTGATGTTCGTGAACATCGCGCTGCGCAAGATGAAGGCCGCGCATGGCGTAGACCCGGAGGATGCGGAACCGCGCTCATTCTGGTTCCGACTCCCGCTGGCGTAGGATCTCGTAGCAGATCAGCGCCCCGCTGACCGAGGCGTTAAGTGATTCCACCCTGTTTTTCATGGGGATGTGCACCAGCATGTCGCAATGCTCCCGCGTCTTCTTGCGTATGCCTTTCTCCTCGCTTCCCAGGATTACGACGAGGGGCATGCGGTAGTCCTGCTGCCGGAAATCCAGGCTGCCTTCCATATCGGTTCCGCATATCCAGAACCCGGCATCCTTCAGTTTCAGCAGCGCCTGATTGAGATTGACCACGCGGATGACCGGCATGCGCAGTATGGTTCCGGCAGAGGCCTTCATAACACCGCCGGAAATCGTCGCCTGACGGTGTTTGGAGACCATGACCGCATCCACCCCGCAGGCAAGCGCGGTGCGCACCACCGCCCCGAAATTGTGCGGATCCTCGATTTCGTCCAGGGCCAGGATTACCGGCTTGCGTGAGATATCCGCATCCTCCAGCCAATCCTCAAGCTCGACATAGCTGGCCGGTGTGATGGCCGCCACAATGCCCTGGTCGTTGACGGGTCCGACCATGTCGGCCAGCTTCCTGCCGGGTACACGCTGCACCGGGATGCGGTTTTGGGATGCCAGCTGCTCCACATCCCGGACCGGCCTGCCCTGAAGCTGCTGCTTCAGATAGATCTTGCTGATGTGTTCAGGTTTGTGCTCCAGATATTCAAGCACGGCATTGCGCCCGTATATGTAACTGTCCGGCTCCATGGATCGATTTCCGGGATTTGAAAGTTATGGATATAGTTAGTACCGTTGAGTGTTGCAAGGCAGCAGACCGCAAGGATCAGCCGTCAACCCCAGAACAAGATAACCATACTGAAGCACGTACCAATGGCCGGAAAATCCAAAAACCATGGTCGTTACGGGAAACCGGGCATACCCGCATCCTCCAGGCTTGCCAGGGACGGAGGTTATGACATATTCCGGAGAAGACGCGTGCGTGACCTGACGTGTCATCAGGAAGACGGAAAGAATCGCGGATGGAAGGGTGTCCATCCGTTCCACACCGGCTTTGCCCTGCTGATGATCACCTTTGGCCTGTTGTCTGTCAGCCTGGTGATGCTGAACATGATTTCCAACCTGTGGTTCGCCTCGCTCGTGAGCATGAGCGGCAGCATGGCGGTCCTGGCAGGGGTGTGGATGCTGTACGATACCGTTAAGGAACGTAAAAGTGTTGACAATCTGGTCAGGGATGCGATCCTGCGTTCCCTGCGAGAGAAAAACTGATGCCGCCTGTGACATTCAGAAAGGAAGATATCGCCAGGATTGAGACCGTGCTTGATTATCACGTGGGCAAGGACCGCCAGGATAAGCCGAAAGATGAAGTGCTTCAGATACTGATGCATCGGAAAAAACGATTTTTCTACATCACCGCCATCAACATTCTCGCCCTCGTCTTTTTTGGCTACTGGTTCTTCAGCGGCATTACCGAACTTCCCACGTGGATTTTCTGGGTGCTGGCTGCCGTATTTGTGCTGAACCTTGCTTCCATTGCCTGGCAGAGAAAACAGATCGATGATGCCATGTCATATGTCGAGTCGGGCCAGGCTCCTGTCCGGGAGGATGCCTGATCAGTAAATTTTCATTTGATACCCCCGGGGAATCCTCCTATTTTGCTGCAACCTCTCACCAAGCTTGCACCTGAACGATGGAGCCGAAATATATTTTTGTTACCGGGGGAGTTACGTCCTCTCTCGGAAAGGGTATTATTTGTTCTTCCCTGGGACTGTTACTCGCTACCCGCGGCCTTCGGGTCACCATTCAGAAACTCGATCCCTACATCAACGTCGACCCGGGAACCATGAATCCCTACGAGCACGGGGAAGTCTACGTCACCGATGACGGCGCCGAGACGGATCTCGACCTGGGACACTACGAGCGGTTTCTGG
>SL_8KL_010_SEDDRAFT_10001662_pt1 | contig 19258 bp, 24 predicted proteins | sample SodLakKL_010_SED_4_FD_11160 | JGI IMG/M metagenome (IMG submission 11160)
TTAAATAATTCAAGATCTGTAGGTATAGGAATCATACCAAGTCTGTGTGCAATAATTTCATCGAATAAGGGGGTATTACTCTCGTATTCTTTATCTTCATCTTCACTACCGATAGAACCTAGATGAAATTCTACATCTTCAATAGCAAGTTTTGGTACATCGGCTATAAGGGCTCTTCTCAATGCGTTTATCAAAGGAGGATTTACATCCCCGATAACGAGCCTAGCTTTACGATCGTCCAATCGCTTATTTTCTAACTTCATTTTAATCAACTTAGTTTAAACCCGACGTCCTCTACGTCCACCTTTAGGTTTGGTGGTATCATGAGGTATAGGAGTAACATCCTCGATGTTACCAATTTTCACACCAGCTCTAGCAAATGCTCTTATAGCTGCTTGTGACCCTGGTCCCGGTGAATGCGATTTACTACCACCTGGTGCTCTAACCTTTACATGCAATTTGGAAATTCCTTTTTCTTTAGCTTCATCCACTGCTTTTCTGGCTGCTTCCATAGCTGCGTAAGGCGATGACTGATCTTTATCCTGTCTAACAACCATGCCACCGGTATACTTAGATATTGTTTCTGCTCCTGTTATATCCGTTATTGTTATCAATACATTATTATATGATGCATAAACATGTGCTACACCCCATTTTCCCATTTTCATCGCCTCCTACTATACTTTTGTTTTTCTTTTTCTTTCCTCATCTGTTCTGGAATAGTCATAGGACTTGTTTCTTCTTCTCTACGTTCAGGATGCAATTCATCTGAAAGCGGAGATGAGTTATGATATTCAATTGTAGGTTCCTCTTCTCTACCTACTTTATAGCTGGGAACAGTCACTCTTCTACCATCTACTTGTATATGTCCATGTGTAATAAACTGTCTTGCTTGTTTCGGTGAATGTGATAGGCCTTTATGATAAACTATGCTTTGTAATCTTCTATTCAATAAATTTTCAACGGTCAAATTCAATATATCATTCAGTGTATTTTCTTCCCCTTTCAAGTAACCTTTGGTTCTCAATTTATCGATAAGGTTTTCTTTTTCCAAATTTGCTTGTTTATCACCATATCTTAACCTTGCCTGTAAATTCCTAGCTTGACCTCTTATTCTTTTCAATGATGATTTAGCTTTCCAGAATTCTTTTTTATTTCTTAGACCATAATACTTTAGATATTCATTTTCCTCTTGTATTCTATCTTGTTGCCAAGGATGCGGAGGATTTTCGAACTTTTTTCTACTATGTTTTGGATCTCCCATGTTTATTCACTCCTATTCAGCTTGCCTGCTAATCCTTTTCTTCTGGACACCTAGTTCCATGCCAGTTCTACCATTAGATTTAGTTCTCTGACCTCTGACCTTATGTCCACTTTCATGTCGGATTCCTTTATATGAACTGATCTTTTTCATCCGATTGATATCTTCTCGATGCGCATTATCAAGTTGTGTACCGAATAGATGATCATCCTTTCCAGTAACAGGATCTCTCTTCCTGTTTTTGATCCAATCAGGTACTTCCTCAGAAAAACTCTGGATATGTTCCTTTAATTTATCAATCTCTTCTTCACTTAACTTACCGATCTTAATCAATGGATCGACATGACTAGATTTAACTATAGTCTCGGATACCCTTGTACCCACACCCTTTATCTGTCTCAAAGCGTAAAGTACGGGTTTCTCTCCATCTATATCGGTATTCATTAATCGAACTATGTATTGGAAATCCTCTTCGTATTCTTCATCATCTGCCAAGATAAGTCCTCCATTTATATTGGATTGGAGTAATTCGGTTTTGTGCTAAACAATAAGTTATATAAAAGCGTTGTCCTTAGTGGATCCAGTTAGAAAACCAAAACATATAAATATACGAGTATACTGTGCTCCCACTACCTGTAGGAGGATGATCCGTCAGGACTACAGGAGGTATTAATTTGGCAGAAGAAAATATAATCAATGGCATAAAAAAAGCACTTGAAGATTCTCCAGACAGGAATTTTAATGAAAGTCTTGAACTGGCTGTTAATCTCAGGGACATTGACCTTTCTAATCCAGATAACAGAATTAATGAAGAGATTGTTTTACCAAATGGGAGAGGTAAAACCATAAAAGTAGGTGTATTTGGAAGTGGAGAAATGGCACTTAATGCAAGGGATTCAGCTGATACAGTGATAGAACCTGAGGAGATTGATGAACTTTCAGATGATAAAAGAAGGGCTAGAAAATTAGCAGAAGAACACGAGTTTTTCCTTGCTGAGCCTCCTCTCATGCCGGTAATAGGTAGGGAACTAGGTGCTATCTTAGGACCTAAAGGTAAAATGCCCAATCCTGTAACACCCAATATGGATATCAAAGATACAATCAATTCTCTAAAAAATACAGTACACGTTCGATCTAGGGATAGGATGACATTTCATGCACCGATCGGTACCGAAAAAATGAGCATCGAAGAGTTAGCTGACAACGCTAGTACAATTATAAGGCGAATTACTATGAATCTTGAAAGACGGGAAATGAATATCAAAAGCGTTTATATCAAAACAACAATGGGTCCTGCAGTGAGGATAATGTGAGATGATAACATGGACGGGATTCCAATTTGGAAAAAAAATGAAGTAGAACGGTTGTCTAATCTATTGAAAAATAGTCCGGTAGTAGGGGTAGTTGATATAGAAGGGATCCCCTCACTACAGATGCAACAAATGAGAGCAAAATTAAGGGGTAGTGTTAATCTAACAGTATCTAGAAACACACTTATCGAAAAAGCATTAGAAGAGATTTCTCAGGAAAAAGAAAATTTAGAAAAAATAGAAGATTATCTTTCTGGACAAACTGCCTTAGTTACAACTGATTCCAACCCTTTCAAACTGTTTAAAAAGATGGAAGCAACTAAAACAAAAGCTCCCGCACGAGGAGGGGAAACAGCCCCAGAGAATATCAAAGTAGAAAAAGGGGACACACCCTTTAAACCAGGACCCATCGTAGGAGACCTTCAAAAAGCAGGTATACCTGCATCAATTAAAGGCGGTAAAGTTGTGATCAATAAAACAAAGGTCGTCGTGAAGAAAGGCGAAACCATTTCTAAAGACCTCGCTACTATGTTGACTAGGCTAAAAATACAACCTATCACGGTTGGTTTAGATCTAAGAGTTACATATGAGGATGGAGAAATCTATGAAAAAGAGGTATTAGATATAGATAGTTCAGAATTTAAAGATCAAATCAAACAAGGAGCTTTATCGGCGTTCAATTTATCTGTAAATTCTGGATATCCAACAAAGGAAAACATAACTTCTTTGATCATGAAAGCTCACAATGATGCATTCAGTCTAGCAATAAACTCAGATATATTAAATAATGAAACTATAAAGATAAAGCTTACAGAGGCACAAAAGGATATGCTTGGTATCGCCGCTAAATTAGATCCTGCGGCATTGGATGATGAATTATTAGAGAACCTTGGTATCGATGTAGAAAAAGAAGGATCAAATGAAGATGATTCAGATAATGAAGAAACGTCAGAAGAAAATGAACAAAATAACGAACAAAAAGAATAATAAAAAGTAATATGAAATTCAATATGGAGGTATGAAATATGGAATATGTATATAGTGCATTGGTGCTCCACTCAGCTGGGAAAGATATCACAGAAGAGGCTATTAGCAGTATCCTCGAAGCTGCTGGTGTCGAACCCGACGAATCAAGGATAAAAGCTTTGACTGCTTCTTTAGAAGAAGTTGATATTGAAGAGGCTATTAAAGAAGGCATAGCAATGCCTACAGCTGGAGCCGCACCAACCTCAACTGAAGAGGAAGAAGAAGAGGAAGAAGAAGAGGAAGAAGAAGAGGAAAGAGACGAAGAAAAGGAAAAAGAAGAAGCTGCTGCAGGTTTAGGCTCTTTATTCTAAAGGACTTTCCTTTAAAAGTTCCTTTTCAAAAAAACCTCTTATCTAAACCTTTTCATTAATTATTTTAAATATTTAAAATTATTTTTCAATCTGACAAAATCCATAAATATTAATAATGGTTCGCAAATAATGGTTTGAGAAACTTGAAATATAATTAGGGGCGAATCAAGATGGAATCAATAGTTAATGATGCACTCTCCGAGCAAAAAGCTAGTAGAAATGAAGATGAATTTAAAGATGAACAAATGGACGAAGAGTTAAAAAGTGTTTTGAAAGATCTAAAAACTAAAATATACATCGTTGGACTTGGAGGAGCAGGTTGCAATACTATTAATAGAATTTCAGATGAGGGAATAAAAGGTGCCGAATTGATAGCTGCAAATACCGATGCACAAGACCTCCTTTCAACAAGGGCAAATAGAAAAATATTGATGGGGAAAAGGATTACTAGAGGTTTAGGTGCAGGTGCAAAACCAGAGGTTGGTCAACAAGCAGCAGAAGAAGTAGAAGATAAATTCAGAGATATACTAGGCGATGGAGATATAGTCTTCCTTACTTGTGGTTTAGGAGGTGGGACAGGAACTGGCTCTGTGGGAGCTGCTGCGAAAATTGCTAAAGAATCGGGGGCACTCACAATAGCAGTACTAACCCGACCTTTTGATGCAGAAGGTAAATCTAGAGCTGAAAATGCACGTTGGGGTATAGAACGTTTGAGAGGTGTAGCAGATACTGTTATTACCATTCCTAACGATAAGTTACTTGAACTTGTTCCAAGACTCTCACTCAATAAAGCATTTAAAGTGGCTGATGAGATACTGATGAGATCAATTAAAGGTATGACTGAGATAGTTACCAAACCTGGGCTTGTAAACTTAGATTTTAACGATCTAAAAACTATAATGGAAAATTCTGGACAGGCTATGATCGGAATGGGTGAATCCACAGCTAATGGGAAACAAAGAGCTTTAGAAGCGATAGACCAAGCCATCAATTCACCTTTATTGGACGTCGATATAAGTGGTGCTACAGGTGCTTTATTAAACGTTACAGGAGGTTCTGAAATGAGCGTCAGCGAAGCTGAAACTGTAGCTGAGAGAATAGAAGAAAAAGTCAAACCCGGGGCACAGATAATTTGGGGATGCAGAGTTGATCCAACATTAGATGATAAACTAAGAGTGATGCTAGTTGCTACAGGAGTAAAATCTGAACATATTTATGGTAAAGATTCAAAAAAGGACGAACAAGTCCAACAAGTATACTAATACCATTTTTTATTTTTTTTAGATTGTTTAGCCCCTAAAAGCTCATATACAAATCGAGCAGCAAGATTCGAGGTTATTTCTCCTACATCAAATTTAGGATTTGTTTCTACGATATCCATACCTACAATCAAATGAGACAATCTTTTTATTAGCTTTTTTATCTTTCTAGGCTCTACACCGAATGGTTCTGGGTTACCTACTCCCGGGGCATATGAAGGATCTAACAAATCCATATCTATAGATAAGTAAATAGGATTATTTTCATCAAATATGTTTGATAATTCAACACTGTCAAAATTATCAGCAGTAATGTAACTAATGTCATCACATTGACTCTCTTCTTTAGACATCGATCTCACACCTCCAACGACTAAATTTTCTACGAAATCTAATTCAGATATCCTCCTCACAGGAGTAGCATGACTATACTTATTGCCTTCATATTCATCTCTATAGTCTAAATGTGCATCGAGCACTATAACATCAATTTTCTCGAATTTATTTTTAAAACCTGAGACCGTAAAATATGAAATAGAATGTTCTCCACCTAGAACAATCGGAACTTTACCATCATCTAAAATTTTCGAGATCGCCTGTTCTAGATCTTTACCCAGATCCTTAACATTTTCATAATCTTGTAGATTTCCTTTGTCATGGATCCCAATATCTGACAAAGAAAGACCGTATTCCATCATGTACGGTTCAAAACAAAAGGAGGCATTACGAATAGCATCGGGTCCTTGATAAGACCCGACTCTAAAAGAAGATGTTTTATCGAAAGGAACACCTAATATAACAAATTTTGATTCTTCATAAGAAGATTTTGCTCCTGCAAACATATGATAGATATATATAAATAAAATTATACTCTAGTTATCTTTTTTCTACCCATAGCAGTCATGTAATTAACTTCCTGGCCCTGTTCAATGTTTTCAAGTATCTCATCGTCATCAATAGCGATGTTAAACGTATTATAATCATTAAGATCCATTATTTTAGCTTCATCCCCTGATAAACTTATAACCTGACCTTTCTTTTTATCAATGATAGGGACTTTAACTTTATGAGTGACTGGATTTACCATACTATGTTTCTTCCCATCAAAGATACCAATCGCTTCAATTCTAGCCTTTGCTTCACCATGTTTGCCTGGTTTTGAAACGTCGATTTTTTTTATTTTACATGGCTCTTCATCTATTACTAAATATCTATTTTCCTTTAGGTTCCGTATCTCGTCTTGTTCCCATGCCATATTATCTAGGACCATAAAATACGTTATACTATTAAAAAGATTAGGTTAAGGAAAGGGTTTTGTTAAGGATGTTTTATATCTTTTCTGTTTCTTTAGCTAATTCCCTAGCTTGTTCTACATGATCTCTTAAAACATCAAGTCCTCTCTGCCAGAATTCGGGATCCGTGATATCTACACCTATTCTCTGTAAAAGATTCTTAGGATCGTCTGATCCTCCCGCTTTCAATAGGTCAATATATTTTGGTACAAATTCTTCTCCTTGTTCTTTATACATATCGTATAAGGCAAGTACTAATAATTCACCAAATGCATATGCGTAGCAATAAAAGGGATAATGTACAAAGTGTAGGACATAGGACCACCACCATCCATATTCTTCTCTAAGCTCTAAGATATCTCCAAATTCTTTTTCATTTGCTTTTATCCAAAGATCATTAATTTGTTCTGGTTTTAATTCGCCTTTCTCACGCTGCGCTTTATGTAGTTCTTGTTCAAACCTTGTCATTATAACCTGTCTAAAGACAGTAGCGAAGTCACTTTGCAACTTATCTGAAAGCAATATCAATCTCTTCTCAGGATCATCAGTTTCATTCATCAATTTATCAAATAGAAGCATTTCACCGAAAACACTAGCCATTTCAGCAGTGGTCAAAGGTGTGCTTTGCTGTAAAACACCTTTATCTCTAGCTAGATATTGATGAACACCATGACCTAACTCATGGGCCATAGTCATAGTATCGCTGGTCTTGTCTGTAAAGTTTAATAGGATGTATGGATGTACAGAAGGAACGGTACTAGCACTGTAAGCCCCACCTCTTTTACCAGCCTTCAGTTCAGCATCGATCCAGTCGTTTTTAAAGAATTTCTCAGCTATGTCTCTCATCTTTGGAGAGAACTTTTCATAGGCATCTAAAACTTTTTCTTTACTCTCTTCGAAATTTGCATCAGGTATCGTACCAGGTAATGGATCATAACGATCGTAATCGTATAATTCATCCAGATCCATTATGTCTTTTTTTAATTCGTAATAATTCTGAACGATATCCATGTTCTCTATCACTGCTTCCATAAGCGCATCTACGGTATCTCTGTCAACTCGATTGTCAAGATTTCTAGGGGTCATCGGATCAGGGTAATCTCTAAATTCACATATTGTGGTATGATTCTGTACAATATTATTAAAAATAAATGTCAATACTTTATTTTTGTTTTTCAGTGCTTCAGTAACTGCATTTGAGGCTATTTTACGTTTCTCTCTATCTCTTTCATATAAAACAGATAAAGCCTGGTCTAAAACCATCTTTTGTTTTTCATCCTCATATTCAAATTCAACTTCAATTTCTCCTATTGTTTGATCAAATAAACGAACAAAAGCGTCTTTTGCTGTATTTTGCATTGACTCGATAATCTGTTCTTCACTTTCAGACAACATATAGGGTTCATATCTTCTCCAATGTCTCAAATAATTCTTATAGTCTTTTAACTCATCAGATATCATATAATCTTCTGCTTTATCTTGACCAAGATTCTGCCACTCCAATTCAAAAAATACCATCTTGTTTTTGACTTCTGACATCTTTTTCTGCGACTTCTGAACAAGTGCACCTCTATCCGGATCTTGAGTATCTAATGAATAATATAATTGTGCAAAAGAAGCTACTTTAGCTATTTTCTCATATATATCTTCATACTTAATCATAGCTTGTTTTAATTCTTCTGGAGTAAGTTGACCCTCTTCAATCTTTCCTTTAAATTCGTTTCTAAATTTTTCTGCTTCATCTAGTGATTTATCAATATCTTCCTGAATCTTTGGATCATTATGATCATCATATAGATCTGAGAGGTCCCATTTGACTCCATCCGCGCTACTCGATTTATCTTTAGGCATATTTCGTCCACCGTTAAGGGTTATTACAATTAAATAAATTAAACTTTCGCATCGATACATATGATTACACCATAAAAGTTCATTAAACTCTAAAATATTTTTAGTAAACATACCAAAGTTTAATATATTCATTTCGTAAATAATTTATTTATAATGGATAAAAGAAAAATACGTGGTTGTGTAATCAATAGTTATTTATCTTTCATCAAAATGAAATGGGGAAGATTTGGAAAAGAAGAGTGTCTTAAAGAAATAGGTATCAATGATAAAATAAAAGATGGAAAATACTATCCTCACAAGATTAAGGTATCCATTCTAAATTGGATCAAAAAAAACAAAGGAGAGAAATATATTGAAGTGGCCGGTAAGTATTTGATAGGCAATTTAGGTCATCTTTCTTGGATTGTAAGACATGATACCCCTTTTAAAATTACTAAAAAAATTGAAGAGGAATATGAAGAAATCTATGACTTTGGAGAACTTATAGTGACAGGTACTGAAGGAAACATCGAAGTGCATTTAAAAAAACCAGAAAATGACGAGTTAATATGTCTTACATTTAAAGGAATCCTTGAAGGTATACTCGAGAGTACTAATAAACATGGTTCAATAATAATACAAAATTCTGAAGAAGGAGTTTGTGAGTATCATATAAAATATTAGAATTAATCAAAATACTGATCCTCATCATCGATCAATTTACGTTTTCTATATGGTGGTAATATCAAGTATCCAGGGTAACTTTGTAGATCTATGGAAGGATTATCCATAGTATCTTTATCCAAAAACTTATTCCTTAAAAAAAATTTTCTAGCTCTTTCATTGATCGGCTTTGTTATCAAATATCCAGGAGTTTCTAATGCCATAAGGATTAATAATCTATAACCTATACCTGCACCTCTATCTCCAATAGCTGTTTCTATTGTTCTCAATACATATACCGGTTCACCATCTAAAGCAGATTCTGTCCATTCCTCTCCATATACCCAGCCTATTATCTCTCTGTTTTCTGCGCATATTATAAATATAGGTCTTGGGAACTTCCTTAACCATGTTTTAAAGGTTTTATTGTAATCCTGGATCCCTAGATCATAAAGAAGGGAAAAACTTGCTCCCCCTATTTCATCTATTACGAACCTATCTACGTCTTCAGGTTCCGTAAGCTGGATATAATTTCTATTCCTGTGGGTTCTCAGGACTTCCAAGTTAAACAACCATCTTTTATATCTTATTCAGCATATAATATCCAAACACAGTCATTGTTCCGCATAGTCATATTCAATTCAGTTTCAGTAACATCTGCTTTATCTAGTAATATCGGTAACCATTCATTGGGTGCTCGTTTTTCATCAGCATTAGGGGTAACAGCCTCTATCTGAGCATATTTTACAGTTTTGCCTGCAACCTTAATCCTCTGTGCAGCTGCTTTTCTAAATGTCTGATGTATAATACATTGTGAATCTACCGCCCCTGGTTTCACAGTAGAGTTGTAATACTCTGCAACCTCTTTATGGATATCTGCAAATTCACCGATTCTTTTAGTATACTCTTGCCAACCTTCAGTAAAAGGACAAGTTTCGGTGACGACGCAATTCTCAGTGGGGCAATGTACGTCCTCAAAGGCTGATATTATAGATTCGCCTTTCAGTAAGCTTTCCATGAAATCATCCCAACTACTGTATTCCTCTTTAGGCATGCTTTTAGCTAAAGATGTTGCGAGGCTCATCAAATAATTGTTCATACCGGCTGCACCCTGTTTATCTCCTATGTCTTCCAAGAAAAGATATGCTGCTACATCAACAAATGGATTGTGTCTTCCTAACTTCGCTTTATATTGGTCATCATATAGATCTTCTTTCATATTTATTCATCCTCCTCGCTACCTCGGAGTCTAGCTCCTTTCATTAGTATACCATATACACAGGCATAATTTCTCAAAAGACTTCTGACGTACTCTGGATTAATACCTATACGATCTAAGCTTACTCTGTTTATCTTTGTATCTCCTCTAAATCCACGGTTTGCCAGTTGAACACATTCCAAAGGCTGGTTCTCAACAGTTATGTTCTTCGATACTTCGGATCTGAATTTCTGATGGATAACACAGAAATTACAAGTCGCAGTATTTTGAACAGTGTTGTTGTATTCCTCAGCTACTGCTCTGTCTGCGTCTGGAATCTCTCCTACACTGTATCTTATTCGTTTAATTGTAGGTGTAAAAACACACTCTTTTAACGCATATATGTAACCTACAACATCACCATCTACATCAGTTATTGCCAGGTCTGTCAATGCAGTGACATCGCCCTCTATAGAAAACGCTGTTCTCCCTTCCTTTAACGCAACGTTGAAAGAAGGCCAGCCCATATAGGCTTCTTCACCGATCCTTTTGGCTAGGTTTTCCCCTACTCTTGACCAGTATTGAATGGCTCCTTCAATACCGGCTTTCTCGCTCATATTTTTTATCAAAGACACTAAAGCTACATCTAACACTTTATTCTACCTCCTTTTGTTTTAAGTAAATAGTCCACCTATTACGTTTTGTTGTGGATACTTCTTTTTTTTCTATAAGTTTTTCTAAAATTTCTTCAATATCAGATTTATCTAAATCCTCAAATTGTTTATCTAAATGATGAATAGTACATCCATCTTCAGTTATCTCATCTATAATAAGTTTCTCCGATTCAGTAAGATCAGATTCCTCTTCTAATTCATCAGATTCCTCTTCTAATCCTTCAATTTCCTCTTCTAATTCATCAGATTCCTCTTCTAATTCATCAGATTCCTCTTCTAATCCTTCATCTACACTCTTTTCTTCAGTTACTTTCGTAAAAGCTTCATCAAATATTATACCTGAAAAATCTTCCTTGGTGATTTCTTCTATAGGTTCTTCATCCGCTTCCTCAGAATCTCTCAATTCTTGATCATCTTGTTCAGATTCTTCTAAAATTTCTTCTTCATCTTGCTGTATCTCTTCTTCAGATGATCCTTCTTCGGACCTAACATATACGGTCCATCGTCCTCTTTTTTCATCTTTTACTTTCCCTTTCTCTAATAAACTGTCTAACTTTGATTGGATATCGTCTACTTCTTTCCCAATTTCTTTCTCGAGCTTGTTAAAGGTGGCCCCATCATCAGGTATTGCATAAAAGACGAATCTTTCATCCTCAGTCATTGGTTCGTCAACCATATCTTTTTTAAGATTTTCAATGTCATCCTGAACAATAGATAAATTCATTTCTAAATCAGATGTTTTATTTTTTATCATCTCTTCCATCTGTTCATTTTTATCTCTTATCTCTTCAAAACCCTCAGTTATTTGATTAAAATTAAATTCATCTAACATTTCTTCCATTTCAGAAAGTCTATAGTCTAAATCAGTATATTGGTTGGTAATCTCTTCTTCAATTTTTTCCTCGATATCTGATAGCCTTGAATTAAAATGAGAAAATTTAGAATCTAGATCTGTTCCTAATTTTTCAACATTTTTCGTTACTTCTAGTAAATTATCTTCTATATTGGAAGTCTTATTAAGTAAGTAAGTTGTCTTCTTAATAACGAATTCTAATCCTTCTGCGTTAACCATGGCCCTAAAATTTCTTGGCTTATAATTGGGCATCTTTTCGCTCAGCTTTTGTACTAGTTCTAGGAAGGTACTGTGTATCTGTTTTGGTGATATAAGATTATTTTCTATGCTAGTAACTAGATTTCGGATGTTAATATCTCGACTATCATATTGAAATAGTTCACTTCCACTAGTTCGCATCCTCATATTTTCTAGTTCTTTTTGAATTATCTGATTTGCTTCATGGTTACCAAGATTTTCTCTTAACTCATGGACTAAATCATCCAAAATTTTTTGATAAATATCTTCAAGAAGTATTGGTGGAATATTGGAAACTTCTATCTCTTCACCAAAACCTACCTCTCGCATGACTTCATTTAAGCGCTCATCAACATCGAATATATCTTCCTCTACGTCTTCTACCTTTTCTTCTACAAGTTGCTTCTCAGCTTTTTGTTCAGTCTTTTGCTTAACCTCACCCAGTTCATAGGATGTATTTTCCATAAAATTCTGGAGGTTATTTTTTAGATTGTTGATGGTATCTTTGAAACGACTATAATCACTTTCAATAGTTTCTAAAGTATTAATTATCTCTCCACCGATCCTATCTGAATCTGTTTGTCCTTTAATGGGTCGATTATCCCCTTTTTCGAAAGTATTATTATTAGACATATATATTTTAAACCTTTAATTATAAGATGCTTTTTAGCTTCTTTTCTAATTCTTTTTTCCATTGTTTTTTATATTGTTCAGCCTGGATATCTCCTACTATAGAACGCAAATGATCATCAACTACTTTTTCTAAGAAATCGTACCACATATCATCTTCCATATAAGGGGCAGAAGTTCCCATCTCATTGAATGTTACCGAGACGATTTGATCAAGTTGACCTACACCGATAGCACCCTTAATTTTTCCCTTCATGAATTCTAAGATTTCCTCATTTTTCTTATAACTCTTAGTATGAGTAAAACGTTCAACAAAAAGCTGACGTGATAAACGATTTAGTTCTTCTTGAACTTCCTCCGGGTATTTTTTTATTTCTTCATCATTAAAGCTCTTCTGTTCAAATATATGTTTTAAAACAGTAGATGCTTTAACAACCTCATCTAACTTATTACCCATCTCACGTATCTCAGATTTTTTCGTGAGTAGAGATGCAAGAAATGAATTGTCGCCAACCGCAGAAACTATTGCCATACCAGATTTCCATCGTTCTATTGAAACTTCTAGATTCTCACCTTTCAATTTACTGCAAAGATTAGATAGATTACCTTTAAAAGTACTTAATAATCGATACTGATCGGGATTAAGATCTTCAGGTATTGATGTGGCGAAAATCCTACCACCTACACCAATAAATAAAGTTAAATCTATTTCTGCACTTTCGCGAAGATTACTTAGTTCCATCTCAAGCATGTATTTTAGTTGGGAGACATTTTCTGCCTCCATCCTTCTATCCAATCGTTTCTTATTACCAGGTGGGGGACACACTGTAATCAACTCATTATTTTTTATAAGAGGAAAGCATGATATCTAATATCTCATCTGGGGGATAGTCATAGTTCCATTGTTCTTTCATTGTTTTTACCTTATCGATAACCGTATCGGGCAGGTCTCTATGTTGGGCAGTTTGTAAGGCATCATCAAAGGATTCATCATAACTTTCTTTTTTATCTTCCGTCATCTCTACTGGTGAAGACCTAACAATAACACCGGCCCCTCTAACAAACACATAAGGGTATAATCCTTCACCATGATTGGTACCTCTCATTTTAACTATTTTAAAGGTTCTATTAAAGGCACCTCCAACAGGATAATACTCTAAATGGAACACACCGTCCGATAGATATATCGGTAAAAGAACATCCGATCCGATAATCTCTCCAGGTTTGGAATGTTCTTCTACAGTAGCCATAACCGTTCCAAGTTCTTTTAAAGGCCTAAACAATTTTTCAATCAATTCTCTTTGTTCTAATCTATCTTCTGTAGACCAAATTACTGGCGTTAACGGATCTATAGCGACTCTAGTTTTGATGTCATAATCTTTCCTAGCCTGAACTAATTTTGGAAGTTGTTCCTCTATCATCTCTCTAAAGTTTTGTCCACTCAAATGTATAAAGAATAGAGATTCTTCATGATACTTTCTCATATCCCAGCCCATCATCTCTGCTTCATCCATTATCTGTTCTGGGGATTCTTCAAGTGTTACAAAAAGTGCCTGTTCACCTTTTTCAATTCCTTTCATAACAAATTGTACCGCAAAAGTTGTTTTACCAGTACCACTTGCTCCTACCACAGTTATAGCGGAATTTTCAATCAGACCACCTTCCACAAGCTGGTCAACTCCATATAATCCGGTTTCTATTCTATTGACCATTTTTTTCACCTTGATATTTTTTTATATTTTTACTATTTTTCATTTTTTTTAAGTTGTTTTGAAACTAATTGAGCGAAACTCTTACTTTTTTCTGCCTCGCTAGCTAGATTTACTACTTCAGATGATTCTATCTCCTCTTCTTCATCCGATACACTACTACTAATTGCTTCAGCTAAAGAATCCGAATCGGCGATCACCTGAGAGATCTCGGACATAGTTTTCCAAGGAGGCTCTTTTTGATCAGATATGTCACTTACTACACTTTGACCATATTTATGGTATGTCTGCCCAATTTTAGTCAATGATAAATCAGTATTAAGGATATGATATGATTTTAATATATCAAGTCTATATTCAATTTTTTCTTCAGGAATATTTAGGTTTTCTGATATTTCATTTGATGTATTATTTTTGACTACTTCATCGATTATCTTATTATCAATTTCATCAAGTGCAATCTTATATACCGCTAAAGGTTGAAGATCTACTTTAAAAGTACAAACATCATCTCCTGCATTTGTACATGTAACTTCATTAACATCAGCAGGGATACACAAATCCTCTGTGAAAAAGTCAGTTAAGGCATCTGAAATTATGTAACAGGTTTTCTTGTCTTTTACATCGGGATATAGGTTTTTAATCTTATTATCTTTTATCACAAGAACCATCTTAAAATTATCTTTTTTCTTTAGGGTTAATACTCCTAAACCTATCTCGGAGAACAAATTTCTCATAAATTGAAAAACAGCAGTATTTTTAGCCTGACTCGATGTTCTGGCTTTTAGCAATTTCCTTGTTTCATATTCAGGAACTTTAGATGACTCAATAGCTGCATTAATTGCGGATTCCAATTTAGTTAGTTTACCTAATGAGGCCATCTTCTTTGCCAATCCGCCTTTTTTATTCACCTTGTCATACCTCCAATGCTTTCAAAAAATCTCCATCATCTTCTAGTGCTTTTTTACCTTTTTCGGTAATTACGTTATTTTTAATAAGATCTTTATCATTAGCCTCTTCAACTAATTCTTCTATTTTAGATTCATCGTACCCTATTAAATCAGAGATCGCTTTAATATCATTGATACCAAGACCCCATAATTTTAAAACGGCTAACAAGGGTTCTTCTTTTTCACTTTCTTCATTAATATAAGGTAAAAGAAGATGTCTTAGGGCCAATAATTTCTCAGCATAACTACCCATAACCGTGATCTTCATTGAGGGGATTCTAAATTCCAACCTTGGAGGGTTTTTTTGAATAATCTCGATCTTCTCTAATTTTTCTAAAGGTATCTCATACCATTTCTCATCACTTCTAAAGAACAAATTAGATAAAGATAAAAATAATCCACCTTCTTTTTTCAATATATCAAATTTTAAATCAGTATGATGATTTTCTATTTCGAACTTAACATCATCGACCTTTTGAGCCTTCAAAGAGGATACACCGGATATGTAGAGTACATAATCATTTAAAAAGGTTTCGATATAATAATGCTAAATAATACTATGGTATAAAATATAAATGTAATAGCCAGTATATGTAGATGTTTATATGGTATAATTAGTAAATGTAAATCATGATTTTTCAAAATTCTATCAATATGTTATCTGCATTTAGAGTTGGAACTCTCCTTTTACCATCTTTTTCCAAGTCTAGTAATCCATTTTCAAAAAGAACATTTACATCATCATAAACATTCTTATAATCTCTGTTCAATTCATCCGCTAAGTCCCGAATAGATCTTACCTTTTCTTTTGAAAGATGCTCCATTAAAGAAACTCTTCTATGAGTTATCACAGAAAGGGGTTTGGCTGAAGATAAAATCCTTTCTGTTTTATATTCTGCACCTTCTCTAAGATATTTGAGGATCATTAATTTATCTACTAGTTTTGGTTCTCTACAACCAGTTCTAGACACTTTTTGTTCTAACCGTTCAATAGAACCGAATTCTTTGGATATATGATCTATAATCTCTTTTTTATCAATCTCATCAAGGGTTTTCCTTAATTTTATTTTGATGGTTGTCACCTCATAGTTTAGTTATATCCATGGTAACAATGTTTTTTCCAAATATATCAATCAGTTCAAGCACTTCTTTCAAACTTTTAACCCTGGTAGGAGAAGAGTATAATAAGTTACCATTTTCATCATAACTATCAACATGAGGTTTCTTTTGAAAATTATCCCATCTCACGGAGGTATTCCATTCTTTATCTTTTAATATTTGATAATTATAACTATAATAAATTCTCTTCTCTTCTTTCAAAATCTCAATTGATTCTATTCTTTCGTTTTTCCTTAACCGATAAATTTTTTTTTCTATCCTCATGTGAAAGCTTTACTCCCTAAGGAAAATTCCTTTAAAATAGATTTCAATTCTTTTATTTCTTCCATAGTATCTTTACACACACTGCCTTTCTGGATAATCGATGAGGATAAGTTTGGTTCAACCCCCCCATAAGGATTCTCTCTTCCTAAAAGACCCGATAATACAACGTGAAGTAATTTTCCATTAAATTTCTCATATCCTCCTTCCATAACTAAACCTAATTTATTTTTATAACGTTTTCCAAGTTCAGACGATATGAAATAATAGCTGTCTAATGTGTAGTTTAAACCAACGACAGAATCGGATTGATGTGAATCAAATCCATTACATCCAATAACAAAATCAGGATCAAAGACTTCAGCCAATGGGAAAACAACATCATTAAAAGATTTCTTCAATTCAGTATCTCCTGAACCTCTAGGTAAACAGATATTTACACTATAACCTCTGCCTGCAGATTTTCCTATTTGATGAGAAAAACCATCATGAGGATAAAATCCCTCAGGATCTCGATGGATAGAGATTGTTAAAACATCTGGATCAGAGTAAAATGTTCTCATCGTACCATTAGCAGCATGTCCGTCCCAGTCGATTATCATGATTTTTCTTTTTTTATTATTTTGAAGCCAACGAGCTGCGATTGCAGCATTATTGTACAAACAATATCCACCATAATTATCTGGTAATGCATGATGACCCGGAGGTCTGATCAACGCAAAACCAGTTTGATAATCTTTTAGAACTCTTTTACATAATTCAATAGCTCCACCTGCAGAATATCTAGCAGCTTTACAAGAACCTTTTTGAACATATGTAGAATCGCCTAAAAAACCACCCCCCTTTTTACAATATCCTTCGATAAAATCTACATAAGTTTTTTCGTGTACTTTTAATAATTCTTCTTTTGTAGCAGGATCATAGTCTTCTAATAAATCATAATATTTCAAAATATCAGATCTGTTTTTGATGAATTTGTATCCCCTTTCTAATCGTTCTGGGTTTTCACGGCTCACCATGGAAGCACGGTGTATACTGTGTATCTTGTTGTAAAGCAAAACACCTTTTTTATTAGAAGAAAAATTCAAAAGGAACACCTCTTTATCGATATAGCCTCAAAATAACACCTATGCAAAAACGATATATTATGATTCATTGATTTGACTAATACATACTACAATTTAAATCTTTTACTAATTTTAAGCAATTTAATAGATTTAAGAATAGGTTTAGCAAGTCTTTCTTAATTTAGATCAGATAATAGATCAATCAATTCTATGCTCTCTTCTATTCTTTTTTCTGTAAAAGCTATTATCGGCCTAAATATAGGTAATTCATGGCTGATTGCTTGAGCATCTTTTAATGTTTCTCCTAACACTATTCCTTGTACTTCATCTGGAAAATCTTGTTCCAAAAATTCATTCTTATTTCCTTCACCCATAATGATTAGATTGGGATCCCATTTATCTAATTCATCAATCCAATTCGTATTTGGCGTATGATAAACATATGCCCTTGCTCCACGTTTCATCATCAACCATGTAGCTAAAAAATCATCTCGGTCTTCAATAAAAGAAGCTATCTTTCCTTGACTGCTTAAAGGTAGACCCCCTGGCCCTTTAAATATTTCCCCAAATATATATGCCCTCTCATTCCGTATTTCAATGTAAATCTCATTGTCTGGATTATCAAGATTTACTTTCAGATTAGGATTCTCTTCCAATATAGCAGCCCCTACTTCACCAGCTGCTTCAGGGCTTGTATAGTCATGTTGCCCAACCCTTCGAGCTCTCACAGCAAATGTACCCGATAGGTTTGATGCTATTGTTTTTACCTCATCTTTCATACTAGATATATCACTAGAAGTTTCGATAACTGGGCTGTAGGAAACTATTCCAAAGATACGTGATAAAAGGTGTACATTTTCATTCTCTGTAAAAAGAAAAATTCTCCCCCTTTCTCTTTCAATAAAAACTTCTTTTTTATTTTTTAAAAAAATCCTCTCTATATTTTGTATCAATATATCGATAAAATTGCGTTGAATATTTTGAGATTTTGTCCCGATTTCCCCGTATCTTAATAAATATTGCTGCATCGATCCTCACTTACCATCTCTCATAATGAGTTATTTCTTGAGATTTCATTTTATTAGGTTTATTAGGTGATCCATCAGGATAACCAACCGGGATGATCGCCACAGGCCTAACATTCTCAGGAATATTTAACTGTTCAGAAACTTTGCTCTCATCAAAAGCGCCTACCCAAACAGAAGCATATCCTTTATCAACAATTGCCAATAACATGTTCTCAACTGCTGCTGTTGCATCCTGTATGGAATACAAATTTCTTCCTCTACCTCCATATTTACGTCCAGATCTTTCTTTATTAGCACATACCACTATTACCCATGGTACTACTGAGATAAATTCTTGACCATATGCATTATCAGATAATTTCCTTTTCCCATCTTCGTCACTAACAACTATAAAATCTCTTGCCTGGAGATTTCCAGCTGACGGAGCCAAGTGTCCAATTTCGATTATCTCTTTGATCTCTTTCTCGGGTATACTTTTTTCTTTGAACTTCCTTATACTTCTTCTTTTCTTAACTACTTCTTGAAATTCCATTTACTCACCCTTTTAGTTAAATCTGCCATCCATTTTCCATAAAATCTA
>SL_8KL_010_SEDDRAFT_10001664_pt1 | contig 19249 bp, 15 predicted proteins | sample SodLakKL_010_SED_4_FD_11160 | JGI IMG/M metagenome (IMG submission 11160)
ACCGTAATCATAACCGGCATCATGTAAAGCAGCATTTTTTGACTGCTATCTGCAGGCATGGACATTTTAGAGTACAAAAATGTCGTTGCTCCAGCTATTAGTGGAAATAGATATAAAATACTTATTTCACTAAAAAAACTTTCCACGCTCAATGTTGACATTGGCATATGTAAGAGATTTATAGTTTCAGATGCTTGAAACAGGTACGGGTTAATGATTTCCATATCCAGAAACAGATCCGGTTCCCTCAACAGTCTAAATACACCGATTAGAACAGGAAACTGAACAAGTAAAGGAAGACAACCGGCCAGGGGGTTCATGTTATTCTCTTTCATGAACTCCTGAACTGCCTTATTTTGTTTTTCCTTATCATCTTTATACTTTTGTTGAATTTTTTTCATTTCCGGCTGTAAAACCTGCATTCTTTTTGCAGATTTAATTTGCTTGTTATTTAGCGGAAACGTAACCAGCTTTACCATTAATGTCATTATGATAATAGCTGCCCCGAAGTTTGGTATATAGCCGTAGATAAAACTAATTATTACGCTGAATACTTCAGCTATAGCATCTATCATTTATTTATCTCCTACCTTCCAATGATCTTTATTACTCTACAGGATGATAACCTCCAGGATTAAAGGGGTGACAGCATAATATTCTCTTTAATCCCAGATATGTACCTTTAAACAATCCGTATTTACTTAATGCATCGTATGTATATTGTGAACACGAAGGATAAAAGCGGCATGTTTGAGGCTTAAAGGGAGAAATAATTTTCATGTATAACCATATCACATACATTATAACTAATGTAATTAAACTCTCACCTTTTTGTATTATTTTTTTAAAACCAGTTGTCCCTTCCGGCATAGATTAAACAACTCCTTGCTGGCATGCATAAATGATGCATCTACTGCCGGTTTTCGTGCGATCAGAATAAAATCATATCCTTTTACAAGGTACTTATCCACAGCCTTGAATGCTTCCTTATATACCCTTCTTATTCTGTTTCTAACCACACTTTTTCCAACTTTTTTGCTGATTGAAAAGCCAATTCGATTGTATTCATGGCCATTCGGGCAGTAATAAAGGACGATGTTTCTGGAGACAACCGTCCTGCCTTTGCGGTAAACCCTCTTAAATTCCCAATTTTTTTTCAATCTCTGCAGAGCCATTACTTTTATTATTTACGCGCTTAATCTTTTTCTCATTTTTTGTCTGCGCTTTTTAATGACCTGTTTCCCACCACGTGTTCTCATTCTCTTTAGAAACCCATGAACTCTTTTTCTTTGTTTCTTTTTTGGTTGGTATGTCCTTTTCATTCTTATTCCCCTTTACTTACATTCAGAATACAAAAATTATACAGTAACCGATTAAATAATGTCAAGAAAACCTTTGCTTTAACGATCCTAAATATCTTCTTTCAGAGAAAAATCTTTTCTTTGCAGGAGTGCTTTAGATCTGTTAATATATTTTTAATCGGATCTTCTCACTTACACCCATCTACTCTTAGTTATCCACAGCAGCTGTTGACAACTAAGGGTTATGTTAATAATATCATCCTTATTTCAATCATCCGGAGGCTAAACCATTGACCAGTAATTTGAATGAAATTTGGCAGCTTACTCTTGAAGAATTGAGTAAAGAACTAAATAAACCCAGCTTTGAGACCTGGTTTAATCTTACCAAACCCGTTTCCCTTGAGAATCGCTGCCTGGTTATAGAGGTGCCGAATGATTTTACCAAGGAGTGGTTTGAAACCCGTTATCGCAACCAGATCATTAATGCTTTAAAAGAAATTACATCTGAAGAACATCGGGTAAATTTTGTTATCTCCTCTGAATTTCAAGACAACCGTGATGCTGAACCGCTTAGCGAAGAATACAATCATTCCAGTGATTTTACTTCACATAAAAAGGAAGACGAACATTTAAAAAATAAATACATTTCCAGTTTTAATCCACGTTATACTTTCGATACCTTTGTTGTAGGTGCCTGTAATCGCCTTTCACATGCCGCTTCTCTCGCCGTAGCAGAAAGCCCGGCCCGGGCTTATAACCCTCTGTTCATATATGGAGGTGTCGGTCTAGGTAAAACTCACCTCCTACATGCCATTGGCCAGTACTCGCTTATAAACCATGATTTCACAAGGGTTTTTTATTTTTCTTCAGAAAAGTTTACTAATGAGTTTATCAATGCAATACGCGACAACAAAACTTTAGATTTTAGAAATAAATATCGTAATATGGATATTCTTTTAATTGATGATATCCAATTCCTTGCCGGTAAGGAGCAGACCCAGGAAGAGTTTTTTCACACCTTTAATGCTTTACATGATAATAACAGGCAAATAATCATTTCAAGCGATCGGCCCCCTAAGGAAATACCTACCCTTGAGGATCGCCTTCGTTCCCGGTTTGAGTGGGGCTTAATTACCGATCTTCAAACTCCTGATCTCGAAACAAGAACAGCTATTTTGAAAAAGAAAGCTCTTTCCGATGGAATGGATATCCCCGATGAAGTTCTTCACTATATAGCCTCCAAGGTGATTACTAACATTCGTGAACTCGAAGGGGCTTTAATTAGAATTGTTGCCTATGCTTCTCTATCCGAATCTCCTGTAACCCTTGAATTAACTGAAGCAGCGCTTCAGGATATTATCTTTACCCGCCAAAAAAATATCACTGTTAAGACTGTTATTGATATAACTGCTGAAAACTTTAACCTTAAACCGGAAGATGTCCTTTCAAAAAAAAGAACCCAGGATATCGCAATGACCAGACAGGTCGCAATGTATCTCTGTCGAATGCTTACAGATCTCTCACTTCCTAAAATAGGAGAGGAATTTGGCGGTAGAGATCACACCACTGTTCTTCACGCATTTAAAAAAATTGATACATTAATAACTAAAAACAGTGATTTTAAAAACCGCCTTGAAATGATCAAAAATAATATTCTGGATAACTCCTGACCAAACTGTTCATAACCTGTTATTAAAAAACCTTTATTTATTTATCTTTTTTTTTCCCAAGTTTATGAACAACAAGTCAGTTTATTATCCACATTTTTAAAGTTATAATAAGATTGATCATTACATTACTATTGCCTTTATTAACAATATCCACAGCCATTACTATTATTACTATTTTATTATTTAAAGATCATTTTTAGTAAGTACTTCAAGAACTATGTTAATAAAATAAAAGGTATGTAAGAAAGGGGTTATCAAAGTGCATCTTTCCTTAAATACAGATGAACTGAAAAACTGTCTTGAAACTGTAGAAAAAGCACTTCCTTCCCGCTCCACAATGCCTGTAATCAGTAATGTTTTATTAGAGATAAAAGAGGATCAGCTCACTTTTTCTGCAACAAACCTGGAAATGTTTATAAAAACCAGGATGGAGTATAGCAGTCAACAAAGCGGAAAAATACTTCTTCCTCCAAAACTGGTAGATATAATACGCTATTTTCCAACAGAAAAAGTGGAACTGAAAATTAATTGGGATAATTATCGTCTTGATATTTCAGGTGGTTCCGCTAGTTTTCATTTGTATGGCTCAGATCCTGAAGATTATCCAAGCACCTTCGATTCTGCTTCCGGAGAAGGGCAGGAGGTTGTAATAGATCAATCTATTCTAAAAAAAATGCTTAGATCGGTAATCTTTGCTGCATCCAATGAAGAAACAAGACCCGCTTTCAATGGTGTTCTATTTACTTTAAAAGAAGGATCCATTTCTCTAACAGCATCAGATACTTACCGCCTGGCAATTAAAGAGGTCAGGGACAACAACTGGACAATTGAAGAGAGGTTATCTTTGGCACCGGCCCGTTCGATGAGAGAATTGCTGCGTCTTTTAGGGGAACAGCCTGTTAACATATCAATAAACCAAGAATCAAGCATTATTGCTTTTCAGATAGGCCAGGTTTTTTTTGCAACAAGGTTGCTTGAAGAAAAATTCCCCGATGTTACCGGGGTTATTCCAAAAGAATATAAAACCAGGGTAAAAGTTAATAAGAAAATGTTAGAGGAAACTGTAAGCCGCGCATCCCTTCTTGCTGAAGGAAAAAATCAGGCGGTTAATCTGATTGTTGATGAGGAGAAGCTTGAGGTAAAAGTATCCGGACAGCAGGGCAGCATGGAAGATCTTTTATCAGCTGATGTTGAAGGTGAAAAAATAGATGTTTTTGCAAATACCAGGTTTGTGCTTGATGTTTTAAAAGTTATAGATGATGATAATGTGTTTTTAGATTTTCATGGAGATGGAGGACCGATTATATTCAAACTTGTTGAAGATCAAAGTTACCTGTACCTGGTTCTTCCAATTAAAAAAGTGAATTAGATTTTGGGGGTCACCATTTGTATTATATAGATTCTTTAATGGTTAAGGGATTTAGAAACTACAATCAACAGCAGCTTTATTTTAACCCCCGTTTAAACATCCTGGTTGGTGAAAACGGTCAGGGCAAAACTAATCTTATTGAAGCAATTTATTATCTGACAGTGACACGTTCATTCAGGACAAACCGTGATCAGGAACTGGCAAACTGGCATGATAATTCCTTTTCTATAAAAGGCAAATTTGTTAAAAATGATTTTAAAGACGAATTGCAGGTAATTTATCGATCAGGGAAACCGCTTAATGTGAAATTAAACCATGAAAGTTTAAAACGTTTTGAGCATCTCCAGAGATACCCGGTTGTTGTTTTTAGCCCTGATGATTTGATGCTAATAAGGGAAGGTCCTTCTGTTCGCAGGCGGTTTTTAAACCTTGAAGCTTCAAGGCTAAGCCCGGTATATTTTAGCGAACTAAGAGATTATCAAAGAGTTTTACAGCAGCGCAACAACCTTTTAAAAGATAGTTTTAATAATCGTCATACATTGAAAAGGAGAATTGAACCCTGGAGCGATTCACTTGTTTCACTTGGAACCAATATTGTTCAGGCCAGGGTTAAAATAATTAAGGCACTTGAAAATGAAGCAAAAATATTTTTTGAACAAATGACCAACGCCAATGAAACTCTAACCCTTGACTATGCCTGCGCCTTTGATTACTGTGGAGGGCAAGAAGAAACAAAGAACAATTTTTTTGAACTTCTGTCATCCATGTATGAAACTGAATTAAGAAGAGGATCCACACAGGTTGGGCCGCATCTGGATGATATTAAAATATTAATCAATGGTTATGACACGAGAAAATATTCCTCACAGGGTCAAAAAAGAACGGCAGCCCTGGCTTTGAAAATGGCTGAAGTGAGTTTATTTAAAAAAATGCACGAAGACTGGCCAATTATTCTCTTGGATGATGTTTTTTCCGAGTTTGATCATAAAAGAAAACAATATTTTCTTGATTATTTAAAAAACAATACAGGTCAATGCTTCATAACCACGGCGAGCGATCTTAATGGAATAATTAATAATTTGAATCGGGAGTATAAAATTTTTACTGTCTGTCGGGGGAGTATAACAAATGAAAACAGTGGGCCCGGTCATTGAAAACCTTCTTCGCAGCCATAACTTATGGCAGGGTTATAAACAATTCCTGGTTGTTGAAAAATGGGATGAGGTTGTCGGTAGTGAGTTATCCTCTTTTACCAGGGCGGAAAGCATCAGCAACGGGGTCCTTAGGGTCGCAGTCAAGGATTCTGTATGGGCTTATCACCTGACCATGCTTAAGCCGCGACTGGTAAAGAAATTAAATGAAAATGTTGGATCCAATGTTGTAAAAGACATTTTTTTCAAAATAGAACCCTTTGAAAAGAAGGAAAATGATGATTAATATGTAATTAAATTAATGGATTGGTTTAATTTACAGTATTCCCATCATAAAAATTTTTTGAGGGAGGAATTATGTTTGTACATATTGGTGGATCACAAATAGTTTTTAACAATGAGTTAATAGGGATTTTTAACCTGGACGAAGAGGAAAGTGAAGTAAACAATGAATTTTTAAATAACATTTCCAATCATCCGACCAGCATTCTTTCAGGTTCTGAGAGGCATAAGTCATTTGTAGTTACAGACGATAAGGTATACATTTCTCCAATTGCGCCCCTTACTCTTTCAAGGCGCAGAAATATTTCTAAATAATTCTTAAGAAAGTATACCTCTATAATACATGCTATAATAGTTTTTGGTGCGAGTAGATAATTTAGCAGTCCGAGGTGGAAAATGAACAAGAAGAAAAATAATGAATATAGTGCTGAACATATCCAGGTTTTGGAAGGCCTTGAAGCAGTCAGGCTTCGCCCAAGTATGTATATCGGGTCAACTTCCAGCAGGGGCCTTCATCACTTGATATTTGAAGTGGTTGATAACAGTATTGATGAAGTTTTAGCCGGTTACTGTAAGAAGATAAAAGTAATTGTTAATGAAGATAACAGTGTAACGATCAGTGACGATGGGCGCGGCATTCCCGTGGAGGATCACCCGGTTGAGAAAAGGCCTGCTGTCGAGGTTGTTTTAACCATGCTGCACTCAGGTGGCAAGTTCAACAATGACAGCTATAAGGTAGCCGGCGGACTGCACGGTGTAGGCATTTCTGTTGTTAACGCCTTATCAAAGTGGCTTGAAGTCGAAGTTTACCGCAACGGCTCTATTTACCACCAGCGTTACGAAAATGGAAATATTGCGTCACCACTTTCTACCCGCGGCAGTACCAGCAAGACCGGCACCAGGATCACCTTTCTGCCAGACAGTGAAATATTTGAGAGCATACACTTTGACAATGAAATTATTGTTCAAAGGCTTCGAGAATTAGCTTTTCTAAACAAGGGAACAAAAATCGATTTTAAAGATATGCGCAGCGGACGGACTGAAAAATTTAAATTCGACGGCGGCCTGGTTCAGTATGTTGAATTTTTGAACCAGGGCAAAGAAACAGTTCCCCCCAAGCCTATATATTTTCAGAAAGATATAGATAATGTCCAGGTTGAGCTGGCTATGCAGTACCATGCCGGCTACGCTGAAGTGTTGTATTCATATGCTAATAATATCCATACCCATGAAGGCGGAACCCATGAATATGGGTTTAAAGTATCATTAACCAGGCTGATTAATGACTTTGCCAGAAAGTTTGGCATATTGAAGGAAAGCGAGGGTAATCTTTCCGGAGAAGATATTCGGGAAGGGCTGACAGCTGTTCTAAGTGTTAAATTGCTTAACCCGCAGTTTGAGGGGCAAACAAAAACCAAGCTTGGCAATAGTGATATTCGCAGCGCAGTGGATAACATATGTTACGAAGCAGTAGAAGCTTACCTGGAACAAAATCCCTCGGTGGCCAGGAGAATAATCGAAAAGTCAATTCGCGCATCACGTGCCAGGGAAGCTGCCCGCAAAGCCAGGGAGCTGACCAGGCGAAAAAATGCACTGGAAATCAGCAACCTGCCTGGCAAACTGGCAGATTGTACCTCTAAAGATCCTGCAGAAAGTGAGATGTTTCTTGTTGAGGGTGACTCTGCAGGAGGTTCGGCAAAACAGGGGCGGGACAGAAGGTTTCAGGCAATTCTCCCTTTGCGCGGGAAAATCCTAAATGTTGAAAAGGCCCGACTGGATAAGATTTTAGCCAATGAAGAGATCAGGGCCCTGATAACAGCTCTCGGAACAGGAATCGAAAGCGAGTTTGATATCCAAAAAGCTCGCTATCAAAAAATAATCATTATGACTGATGCCGATGTTGACGGTTCTCACATCAGGGTATTGTTGCTGACTTTTTTCTACCGTTTCATGCAACAGCTTATTGATAGCGGCTTTATTTATATCGCCCAGCCACCGCTCTACCAGGTCAAAAAAGGGAAAAGAGAACAGTACCTCTTTCGTGAAGAAGAATTAACTCCACTGCTTGATGATTGGAACCGTGAAGGTGGATTCAGTATCCAGCGTTATAAAGGCCTTGGTGAGATGAACCCCGATCAGCTATGGGAAACTACCATGAACCCCGAAAGCAGGATTATTAAGAGGGTCGAGCTGGTGGACGCCATGAAGGCCGACAATATTTTCGGAGTATTAATGGGTGATAAGGTTGAGCCCCGCCGCCAGTTTATAGAAGAAAATGCCCGCCTTGTTCAAAATCTTGATATATAAGGGTATGGCTGTCTAATTATTCCTTAGGGACTACTCTAATTTCGAGCAGCAAATGACTGATTTCCGGCTTATAGAGAGGTATTTCACGCTCATTAACAATAAGGGTTTCCTCTGTATAAGAGGAAACCCATAACCTGATTACTTCTCTTGGCTTTTCTTCATGGTACACTGTGATCAAACCGTCTTCAATCTTATAAGATTCCCAAGAATCAAGCGGTAGACCCGGACCGAATGATGCATACTCGGTAGTCAAAGGCTCTATTTCTTTATTATTAGTGATTAAAAAACTGCCTTTTACGATAGATCCACTTACAGAATGATGGTACCTTAAAACAAAAACAGTTTCAGGCTCTACCTCCAACTGCTGGTAGACTGTTCCACTGCGTGGATCTGTTACCGTTAAATGCAGGTTTTCATCCGGTTCTCCACAGGACACCAACAATAAAAATATCAATATTGCTGAAGCTGTTATTGACAGTTTGTAAATGCATCGATTAATACTACTTTTTTCCTTTGACATAATAAATAATTTGATCCAGTAATGAATAGTTAGACCATCTTTCTTTTTAAGTGCTCAAGGCGGCTGCTTTATCTTCCCTCGCCTTTACTGCCTTCTGATGGAAGTAAATAACCAGGAATACTGTAACGCCAATTATATCAGTATACCAGGTAGGCCAGATCATGGAAAGGGCGACAATAAGCAGTATAGCCTGCTCCCAGATTTTCATCCTCGTAAAAAGCCAACGCTGAATAACAGCAGAAAAACAGTAAATTCCAAATAGCGAAGTGGCGGCAACCAGCAGCGCTTGATACCAAGTTGTATCAATCAGTAAAAATTCCGGGTTGTATACAAACATGAAGGGCAGTAGAAATGCACCTAAATCGAACTTGAAGCCCAACAACCCGGTCCTGATCGGCTCAGAACGGGCTATAGCAGCAGCAGCGTAAGCAGCAACACCAACCGGCGGGGTGTCATCGGCAAGAATGGCGTAGTAAAGGATAAAGAGGTGTACGGCGATGAGCGGAACCTGTGGTGCTATTGTTGTTACGGCCGGAGCCACAAGGGTGGCCATCACCACGTACTTTGCTGTTGTCGGCAGCCCGGTGCCAAGAATAATAGATATTCCGGCGGACATTAAGAGCAGAATCAGCAGGTTATCACCGGCGACTGCAGACAAAAGCAGGATCATCCCCTGGCCCAGCCCGGTTATAGTTACCACCCCAACTATGATGCCGGCACAGGCACAGGCAACAGCTATACCGGCCATTGCTTTTGCTGCACTATCTAACCCGGCAATAAAATCGCTCCACAAGCCTTTAACTTGCTCGAATATAAGCGAAGAAAGCTCTGTATCATTTTCCTTGGTTTTTAAAGATTCTACAAATTTAACACACCGTATAATTACAATAATAAACAATACAGCCAATATTGCGTAATAACCGGCCAGAATTGGTGTTAAACGAGCGATTAGCAGGTAATAAACTAAAATACATAGTGGAAACCAGTAAAAGATTCCACGAATAAATGTCTTTAAAAAAGGCGGAATATCTTCCTTAGCCATTGGCTTCATGCCTGTCTTGGCTGCTTGCAGGTGGACGATGGCCAGCAGGGCGAAGTAGCTAATCACTGCCGGTAATGCTGCTGCAATGGCAATCTGCCAGTATGGTATGCCTGTAAATTCGGCCATTATAAAAGCGGCAGCGCCCATAATCGGGGGCAGAAACTGCGCGTCGGTAGAGGCGGCTGCTTCTACGCCGCCGGCAACTTCCGGCGTAAAGCCGGCTTTTTTCATAACTGGAATAGTAATTGACCCGGTAACCACAGTATTGGCAACTGAGCTGCCGATAATGCTGCCCATAAAACCGCTGGCCATAACCGCAGCCTTGGCCGGACCACCCCTGAATCTGCCCATCGTGGAAAAAGCCAGCCGCACAATATAAAGACCGGCCCCTGAAGTTTGAAAGAAAGAACCAAAAAGAACAAAAATAAAAACAAAGGTTGCGCTGACCCCAATCGGGATACCAAAAATTCCGGTATTGGTAATATAAAGATCATTGATAACCCTGGTTAAACGGTAACCACCATGTCCGATCAAGGCTGGATAGTATTGACCGAGGAAAGGATATGTCAAAAAAACAATTGTGACAATAGGAAGAATTAATCCAAAGGCGCGGTGTGCCGCCAGTAATATTAAAAATATGGCCAGCCCGCCCATTACCAGGTCTGTTGTTGTAGGAGCGCCTATTCTCCAAACCAGGTCATCAAAATAATAATATACATAGAAGATTGATAAAAACCCGCCGGCTGCAAGCAGCAGATCATACCAGGGTACTTTCTCATATTCAGCGTCGTTTTTTTTGTTAAAGGGAAAATAAAGAAAGCATAAGGCAAGACCTACAGACAGGTGAGCCGATCGTTGCAGCATAGCAGTCAAAAGACCGGTTCCAGCGGTATATAAGTGGAAAAAAGACCAGAGCACCCCAATTATGAAGATTATGGTAGCCAGGTTGCCTCCCGGGGTGCGGACCCTGCCTTCATCGACTATGTCACTGAGATCCATTTCTTTACTTTGCTTAATTTCTTCTTCAATGCTTACTTTGCTCAAAATTAAATCACCTCTAACCTTCTATTTACGGGTACAGGGCGTATGTACGCCCTGTACCCGTTGGGTAGAGTTAGCAATATACCTTAGTAGCTCATACCTTCTTCGTCAAAGAATCTTTCAGCGCCCGGATGAAGTGGTACTGACATGCCATCAAGGGCAGTATCCAGGGTTACCAGCTGGCCCACATCGTGTGCGCCGTGTATAACATCAATATTGTCAAAAATACCTCTCATGAAGTCGTAGACCAGGTCTGCATCAAGGTCTTCGCGGGTTACAATCATGGAAAGCACGGCAATTGTATCTGCTTCCGGCACATCGCTATAGGTATCTCCGGGAATGGTGACGCTGGCATAAAATGGATAGGTGTCAATTAAGGTTTCAGCAATATCGCCGACAATGTTAACCAGGTAGATATCTGTCATGACAGAAAGCTCGTCAATTACCGAAGCGCCGATACCAACAGTAAAGAAGGCAGCATCCACGCGGCCGTCTCTTAAGAAATCGGCTGCTTCGCCTGCTTCCAGTCGCTCGGCCGATCCAAGATCATCTTCACTTAAGCCTGCAGCTTCGAGTACCTGCAGGGCATTTACTTCAGCGCCACTGCCAAGTGGCCCTAAAGCGACATTTTTTCCGGCCAGATCGGCAGGAGACTCAATCCCCGATCCGGCAGCTGCTACCAGCTGAACGGGCTCAGGGTAAAGGACGAACATTCCGCGCATATTTGCAACCGGATTGCCTTCAAAAGCTTCGCCTTCACCATGAAAAGCATAGTAAGCCACATCATTTTGGACGATAGCCATATCAAGGTCGTGGCTGCCAATCATTCTTGAGTTAACAGCTGATGCACCCGAGGACTCGACAGTAAGCGAAATATTGTCAATGCTGGTGTGTGCAATGCGGGACATTGCTCCGGCCAGGGGATAATAAACTCCGGTTACCCAGCCTGCACCCATATTAACCCTTGTAACATCGCTTACCGGCTCATCAGGCTCAGGTTCCTCATCTACCGGCTCATCAACTTCAGGCTCATCCACATCCGGTTCTTCCGGGACAGCTTCTTCCGCGCAGCCACTAACGGCAAAAAGGCTGACCACGAATAAAGCAACAAGCATAAAGATAAACGCATTATTTCTTCTCATAATTTGACCCTCCTTAGATAAATAAAAGCAATATGCCGGGCAATATCATCAATCTCAAGAAAAAAATCATTCCACCTCCTGTTGACACTTAGTCACATTGCCCGGGCAATGATATTATTAAATATTTCAACTTTTGTGTCTAATTTCCTGCTTTTTTATATCAGCATAGTGTTAAGATTTATTAACATTGTAACTGCCGGGCCTGTTAATTAAGTTCAACTAAGTCGGATCCTAATTTTGCACGCAGCGATCAGAAAGCTAAGGCGCTGCAGCTCCAGCCTAAACGATCAGCGGGCACAGTTTTCTTAAGCAGGCTGTGCAGCAACTGCATATTGAATTTATTGGCCGAAACTATTTACCTTGGTGCAGATTCATGATTTAATTAATTAAATTCTTGCATATTAATGTTCTACTTTTGTTATCAGGAGGGAACGTGTTGCTGCTCAGATTGCTATTTCCTTATCTTTTGCTGGCTGTAATAATGTGCGGTTATATTTATGTTCGCTATAGAAAGCTGGGGCCCATTATAATGCGGGTTAATCGGGTCCTGTTTAGCCGTTACAATCTCGACTCCCTGCTTCTGATAATTATAATCAGCGTTGCTTCTTATTTTCTAAGCGGGCTTGATCTGCAAAATGTTCCGGCTGCGCAGGACAGCCTGGTTCTTGGCCCGTATACATATGCCTATTTCTACCTCGTGCTGATTATGACAGTTACCGCCCGTGAAGCTGAGAAACCGGCTATCCGGGAAAAAGGGATTTCAACCCCGCGGGGATTTTATACATGGGGAGAGATTACATCTTTTCAATGGACAAAAAACACTTTAAAAGTTTTCATTGAAAGAAACAACAAAAAAAGAAGTGAAATTTGGGAAGTTGAACCCTTAGACAAGAAGAAACTCGATCAGGTCCTTAAAGATAATGTCCGGAAAAGCTCAAAGCGTTCAAAAAAGAAGTCTCGCTAAAATTCGATATTCTCTTTCCCGAAACATTCATTTATGATAAAATTTAGCAAGTACAAATCTTTCCATTTTCTTTTATTCAAGAGGAGAGCTTATGAGCGATAGAGCGAATGTAATTCCGGTTAATATTTATGATGAAGTTAAGGTTTCATTTCTAGATTATGCAATGAGCGTGATTGTCAGCAGGGCCCTGCCAGATGTGCGCGACGGGCTCAAGCCCGTTCACCGCCGAATCCTTTATGCCATGGCAGAAATGGGCTCAACTCCTGACAAGCCATATCGCAAGTCAGCTCGTATTGTTGGTGAAGTACTGGGTAAGTATCACCCTCATGGTGATGTTGCGCTGTATGATACCCTGGTCAGGCTGGCCCAGGAATTTTCCACCCGTTATCCACTGGTTGATGGACACGGCAACTTTGGTTCCCAGGATGGCGACTCTGCAGCCGCCATGCGCTATACTGAAGCACGCCTTTCATCGATTGCCGGTGAACTTCTCACGGATTTGAAAAAAGAAACTGTTAACTTCCGGCCCAACTTTGATGAAAGCCTGGAAGAACCAGTTGTCCTGCCTTCGCGCTTTCCAAACCTTCTTGCTAACGGTTCATCGGGTATCGCCGTGGGAATGGCAACCAATATTCCTCCCCATAACCTGAACGAGTTGATTGATGCAATTAAACACCTGATCGCATACCCGGAAGCATCCATAACCGATCTAATGAAACATATAAAAGGGCCCGACTTTCCCACCGGAGGAATTATTGTCGGGCATGAAGGGATTTACTCGGCCTACAAAACCGGGCGCGGTATAATCAAGGTGCGGGGGGTTGCGCAGATTGAGAAGAAAGATAAAGGGCGCAACCTGGTGGTTATTTCTGAACTTCCCTATCAGCAAAATAAAGCAAAGCTGGTAGAAAAAATAGCAGATATTGTAAAAGAACGTAAAATGGAAGGCATTACGGATCTGCGTGATGAGTCTGATCGGTCGGGCGTTCGTGTTGTCATGGAGATTAAAAAAGATTATGAGCCGCAGGTTATAATAAACCAGCTTTACAAGTTTACTACCCTGCAGCAGACTTTTGGCATTATAATGCTGGCCCTCGTAGACGGGCAACCCCAGGTTTTAACCTTAAAGCAAATGCTGGCTTATTACCTCGAACATCAGAAAGAGGTAATCAGGCGCCGCTCGGAATTTGATCTGAGGAAGGCTGAAGAAAGGCTGCATATTGTTGAAGGTTTGCTGATTGCCATGGACAGGCTTGATGAAGTAATTGCCCTGATCCGGGGCTCAAAGGATGTACAGACAGCCCGTGATGGTTTGATGAAAATGCTGGGTTTAACTGAAAAACAAGCCCAGGCAATTTTGGATATGCGTCTGCAAAGATTGACCCAGCTGGAAATATCCAAGCTGGTTGAAGAACAAAAGCAGCTGCATGAACGTATTGCTTTCCTGCGCAGAATCTTGGAAGATGATCAACTGGTATTGAATATCATCGGTGATGAGCTGGAAGTTATTCGCCAGAAGCATGGCGATGATAGGCGAACCCAGATCGTCGCTGATGAGGGCGATGTTGTTCTGACCGACTTGATCTTTCAGGAGGATGTGGTGATCACCCTGACCGATCGTGGCTACATTAAAAGACTGCCGCTGACCACATACCGCAGTCAGCATCGAGGTGGGCGTGGGATAATTGGTATTCAGACCCGTGAAAATGATCGTGTCGAGCAATGCCATGTTGCTTCGACCCACGATAAACTGCTCTGCTTTAGCAACAGGGGTAAAGTATACCTGCTGCATATCCACGAGATCCCGGAATCAGGACGCCAGTCCAGGGGGACTGCCCTGGTCAACCTGCTGCCCCTGGAGGAAAAAGAATTTATTACGGCGACCCTGCCGATAAATGAATTCAGTGACGATCGCTACCTTCTTATGGTAACTGCGCGTGGACTGGTTAAGAAAACTTCTCTTAAAGAATACAGGAATACCCGCAAATCAGGTTTAATCGCTCTTACCCTTGTTGGCGATGATGAACTTATCGCGGTTAGGATGACAGATGGCCAAAAAGAGGTTATTGTCGGAACAAGTGCCGGGCTTTTTGTCCGGTTCCCTGAAGACCAGGTTCGTTCCATGGGCCGGGCAGCCCGGGGAGTTAAAGCGGTTAAACTTGGTCCGGACGACAGGGTGGTTGGAGCCGATCTGGTTACCGGAGACCATCAACTGTTAATGGCTTCAGTAAAAGGTTACGGCAAAAGGGTAAAGGTTAGCGAATTCAGCTCACACCGGCGAGGCGGCAAAGGCATGATCGGGTTGAAAACAACCAGGAAAAGCGGCCCCCTGGCGGTGTTTATAGTAATCAGCGGGGTTGAGGAAGAGTTTATAGTTATCACGGCTAAAGGTGTGGTTAACCGGCAAAAAATTAAGCAGGTGTCGTTAATGGGCCGCTATGCCAGGGGCGTGACCCTGATCAGGCTTGACGAAAGCGACCGAGTGGTTAATCTAATCGGACTTGATGAGTAGCAAGTTTTTCAAATATAATAGAAATATTTAAGCAGCGGTAACTTATATGAGCCAAGTTAATAGAAAAATAGGCATAACAGACACTTCTCTTCGTGATGCGCATCAATCGCTCCTGGCGACAAGGATGCGGATTGACGAGATGATGCCAATCCTGGAAGTAATGGACCAGGTTGGTTACCACTCCCTCGAAGTCTGGGGCGGGGCAACATTTGATGCATGTATGCGTTTTCTTGATGAAGATCCCTGGGAACGTTTGCGTAAGCTGCGCAAGAAACTTAAGAGCACCAAGCTGCAAATGCTGCTGCGCGGGCAGAACCTGGTCGGCTATCGCCACTACCCCGATGACGTCCTGGAAGAATTTATTAAAAAAGCAGTTTCCAACGGTATTGATATCATCCGCATTTTCGATGCCTTAAACGACCTGCGTAACATGGAAAAGGCCATTTCCCGGACCAGGGCTGAAGGTGCCCACGCCCAGGGAACGATCAGCTATACGATCAGCCCTTTTCACAGTATTGATTATTTTGTAAAACAAGGACAGGATCTGCGCAGTCTCGGGGTAGATTCAATTTGTATTAAAGATATGGCCGGGCTAATTTCTCCCTTTGATGCATATGAGCTGGTAGGGAAACTTAAAAAAGAAGTGGGCTTACCGGTACAACTGCACTGCCATTATACCAGCGGTATGGCTTCAATGGCCTACCTGAAAGCGGCAGAAGCCGGTGTCGATGTAATTGATACCGCTAACGCCGCCCTGGCCATGGGGGCCAGCCAACCGGCAACAGATACTATGGTTGCGGCTTTTCAGGGGACAGAATATGACACAGGCCTTGACCTTGAATTGCTTGTCCGGGTCAGTAACCACTTTAACGAAATAAGCTGTGGGTATGAAATCCCCAGGGAAGTTATGGGTGTCGATACCAATGTGCTCAGTTACCAGATACCGGGTGGTATGATTTCGAACCTGGCTTCCCAGCTGGCCGAACAAAAGGCAACCCACCTGTTTAAAGATGTTCTTGCTGAAGTGCCGCGGGTTCGGGAGGATCTTGGTTACCCGCCCCTGGTTACACCCAGCAGTCAGATAGTCGGAACTCAGGCGGTGGTTAATGTATTAACCGGCGGGCGCTATAAAATGGTATCCACAGAAATTAAAAATTATCTGCGCGGCTTATATGGCCGGCCGCCCGGTGAAGTAAACCAGGATCTTCTAAAAAAAGTGCTTAAAAATGAACAGCCAATATCCGGCCGGCCGGCAGATTTGCTAAAACCCCAGCTGGAAGAGGCAAGAGCAGAAATAAGCGAGTATATTGAACAGGACGAAGATGTCCTGTCTTATGTCATATTTCCCAATGTAGCCATTGACTTTTTTAAAAGGCGCCAGGGTTTGCTCCCGCCGTTGGAGCTGCCGAGCACCTGCAACACCCAAAAAAAAGCTGTTCACTCATCAGCCCAAAAAGCTGCGCAAAGCAGCCCTAAACTTGAGCTTTTACATTACATAGACGAGACTTTGCTATGGGGAGATGAAGATAACCCTGTATATCCAGCCGGTTAAGTCAAAAAGAGCCTTTTGTTATTGACACCCGGGGGGCTGAGGGCTATAATATAAGGCAATCTTTATAAAAGCTATGAAGGACAGGAGTAGGCAATGCGCCTTTTTCAGAGAGCCGGGTCAGCTGTAAGCCGGTAAAGGCAGTTGCTGAATGTCGGTCCGAAGCTGTCCGGTTGATAAGAACTCGTAGGCCGGGCCGGGTTGATACCGTTACCAGCATCGCAGAGCGAATAGATCTGTTAACAAGGACATGGTCTACTGTAAAAGGGTGGTACCGCGGAGGAAATCCCTTCGCCCCTTTGGGCGGGGGGCATTTTTATATCTTTATAGCACTTATCATTATTAAGAGAAGGGGCGAATTAGATGAACCGGATTATATTCATGAATGGCAAGCTGGTTCCGGAGCAGGAAGCGGTCATTTCTGTATTTGACCATGGTTACCTTTACGGGGACGGTGTCTTCGAGGGTATCAGGGCTTATAACGGACGTGTTTTTAAGCTTGAAGAGCACGTGCGCAGACTCTATGAGTCAGCTCACTCGATTATGCTGCCTATTCCCTACAGCCAGGAAGAAATGATAAAAGCCGTCGTTGATACGGTAAATGCTAACGAACTTACAGAAGCGTATATCAGGCTGGTAGTGTCTCGCGGTGTCGGTGATTTGGGGCTTGACCCAAGAAAGTGCAAAGAGTCACAGGTAGTAATTATTGCTGATAAAATTGTTCTCTACCCTGAAGAGCTATATGAAGAAGGGCTGACAGTAATTACCGTAGCAACCCGCCGAAACATAGCTGATGCTCTTGATCCCAAGCTTAAATCACTTAACTATCTTAATAATATTCATGCAAAAATTGAGGCGAACAGGGCCGGTGTGCTTGAAGCCCTGATGACAAACAGCCAGGGTTATATCAGCGAGGGAACAGGTGATAATATCTTTATTTACCGCAAAGGGAAGTTAATTACACCTCCGCCTTACCTCGGGATCCTGGAGGGTATCACCCGTGAAGCGGTAATTGAACTGGCCCGGCAGGAGGGTATCCCTTTGCAGGAAGCGCCTTTTACTCGTCACGATGTTTATGTTGCCGATGAATGCTTCCTGACCGGGACCGCTGCCGAGGTAATCCCGGTTATTGAAGCAGATATGCGTACTATAGGAACCGGCAAGCCTGGCCCGGTTACCCGCACCCTGATGGAAAAGTTCCGAGAGCTGACCCAGACCACGGGAACGCCGCTGTAAGGTAATCTTCAGCAGGCAGCCGTAATTAAGTATAGCTAAACAGATATGTATAATTAAAAATCCAGGGTCCCGGGTGTTGGATCCTGCCTTTTCAGGAGGTTTCTATTATTAATGCGCAGCCATAAAGTAACCAGGGGCCTGGAACGGGCCCCGCACCGTTCGCTTTTCCGGGCATCGGGCTTTCACCCGGAAGAACTCAAACGTCCCCTTGTTGGTATAGTTAATTCTGCCAACGAGATTGTGCCCGGCCACGTTAACCTGGACAAAATAGCAGAAGCCGTCAAAACCGGAGTCAGGATTAACGGGGGAACACCGGTTGAATTTTCGACGATTGCAATTTGTGACGGTATCGCCATGAATCATGCCGGGATGCATTACTCCCTGCCCAGCCGGGAAGTGGTAGCCGACAGTGTGGAGTTAATGGTAGAATCCCACTGCTTTGATGCCCTTGTATTTGTTACCAACTGTGACAAAATCACTCCGGGCATGATGATGGCCGCAGCCAGGTTGAACCTGCCGGCAATTATTGTCAGCGGTGGCCCGATGATGGCCGGGGATTATAATGGTAAAAAGATTGATTTAAGCAGTATGTTTGAAGGGGTAGGCGCAGTAAGATCAGGGCGCATATCTGAAGCAGAGCTTGCAGAGATGGAGGCAGAGGCCTGTCCGGGTTGTGGGTCCTGTGCCGGGATGTTTACCGCCAATTCCATGAACTGTATGGCAGAGGCCCTGGGTCTGGCTTTGCCCGGTAACGGCACAATCTCTGCAGTCAGTTCAGAGCGTATTCTGCTGGCTAAAGAAGCTGGAATCCAGGTAATGAACCTGCTGAAAGGCGGAGTTAAAACTTCCGACATATTAACCTCTGAAGCATTTGACAATGCCCTGGCTGTTGATATGGCCCTGGGCTGTTCGACTAATACCCTTTTGCATCTGACCGCACTTGCTCATGAATGCGGTTTCAAGCTGGATTTTAACCGGGTAAACGAGATTAGCAGCCGGACACCGCAGTTATGCCTTCTCAGCCCGGCCGGACCCGATCGGATCGAAGATCTGGCCCGGGCNGGCGGAGTTACTGCTGTAATCGGCGAGCTGCTTGCTGCAGACCTGCTTCATCCAAACCTTTTAACTGTTACCGGCAAAACTTTAAGTGAAAATGCTGCCGG
>SL_8KL_010_SEDDRAFT_10001665_pt1 | contig 19240 bp, 18 predicted proteins | sample SodLakKL_010_SED_4_FD_11160 | JGI IMG/M metagenome (IMG submission 11160)
TAATATGACCGGGAAGGGAAAAATACTTGTGGACGCAGATGCCTGTCCCCGCAACGCCCTGGAAATTTGCCAGAAGGTAGGACAAGAATACTCCCTGCGGGTTGTTACAGTGGCCAGTTTTGAACATAACATAAAAGGGGAAGATCATTTTGTTGTGGGAAATGCCCCTCAGGAGACAGATATTAAAATTGCCAACCTGGTTGACACTGGGGATATTGCCGTGACTGGGGATTTAGGACTGGCCGCATTGCTTATTGGCAAGGGGGTGTATTGTATTTCTCCCAAAGGGAAGGTCTTTTCCGAGGACAATATCGGGTTTTTATTGGAGGAAAGGGATATAAAACAAAAATTCCGCCGTTCTGGGGGGAGAACCAAGGGACCAGCAAAAAGGAAAAACGCCGACGATGAATTATTTGAGAAAAAATTAAGGGAATTGATAGAGGAAGGGGAAAAATAATTTAAGGTAAGACACCATTTGGGGCTTAAAAATTATAAAAATCAAATGGAAACCTGGAGGATTTTTTATGGCTGATATTCTCGATAGGGACCAGGGGATAACCCTGGAAAAAAAAGACTACACAAAAGCCGAAATAAGGAGAAAAGTCGTTCTGCTGGCCTGGCCCGCAATCGTAGAGATGTTTTTAATGACCTTCAAACAGATTGTGGACACGGCAATGGTCGGGCGTCTGGGGGAAGAGGCTGTTGCGGCAGTTGGCTTGGCCATGTCCCCGATGATGCTGTTCATGGGTTTTTTTGCAGCAATTGGTGTGGGTTCAACGGCTCTAGTGGCTCGATTTGTTGGCGCAAAAGATCACGAAGGAGCAAAAAAGGCCGGCCATCAATCCCTGATTTTAAGTATTGGTTCTGCCCTTGTAATTTCAACAGCAATTTTTGCCCTTGCTCGCTATGTAATAATCTTCATGGGCGCGGAACCTGATGTTATCCCCCTGGGGACTACATATATGCGGACCCTGAGCCCGGGTCTTATTTTTATGTCAACAGCTTTTGTAATGAGTGGTGTTTTGCGGGGTGCGGGAGATACCAAAACCCCCATGCGTGTAAATGCAGTGGCAAATGTGGCCAATGTAATCTTAAATTTCTTTCTTATTTTCGAAACCAGGGTCCTAACCCTCTGGGGGCTTGAACTTTTAATTCCTGGTGCCGGGTGGGGAGTTTTTGGGGCCGCCCTGGGAACAGCGATTTCCCGGGGGATTGGAGGGATGGTGATCCTTTCCATTCTTTTCCGGGGTAAATCTGTTGTGAAACTTGATCTCCAGAGGATTTTCGACTTAGACTTTGACCTTCTCCGCAGAATAATTAAAATTGGTATTCCTGCTGCAGTTGAAAGGATGGTAATGAGTTCAGGTCAGATAATGTTTAATCGGATTGTTGCCTCCCTGGGTACAACTGCCTTTGCAGCGCATCACCTGGCCATAGTGGCCGAATCCATTTCCTATATGCCCGGTTTTGGGTTTTCCATGGCGGCAACCACCCTGGTTGGACAGGGATTGGGAGCTAAAGATCCTGACCTAGCTGAAAAGTGCGGCCGGGAAACGTGGAGAATTGGCGGAATGGTAATGAGTTTTATGGGGGTTTTATTTTTTGTTTTCCCTCATTATTTTATGAACTTCCTAACTAACGAACCAGAGGTGATTTCTTTGGGTATAATGTGTTTGCGGATTGTTGCCGTAGCTCAACCTCCTTTTGCAATGGCCATAATCCTATCGGGAGCCATTAGAGGTGCTGGAGATACAAAGTTTCCCATGTATGCTTCTATTTTAGGGATCTGGATTATCAGGTTGAGTCTGGCCATGGTTTTAGGAATATTTTTGGGGTTGGGGCTACTGGGAGTCTGGCTTGCAATGGCCATTGATCTATATTTCCGCGGGTTCCTGTTTTATTTTAGGTTTAGTTCCGGTTACTGGAAAAATATTGAGGTATAATAACAGGCAACCCCCAATTTTGGATAGAGTTTTAACAGGGTGGAGATAATTTGTTGAAGTGATTTCATTTTCTGAAGTAGGCTAAATTACATTAGATTTGGTTAAAGGCAAGAAAAAAGGTTTGAAAAAAAGTAGTAAGCCGAAACAGATTAAAGAATTATTAAAACACACTATTTTCCATCCAGCCACCTAAACCCTTTTTAACATTAATTGTTTTTTATTGCAGGGAACAAATTTTTATGATGCAGCATAATTTAATGGAGTCGGTTCAAAAATTATAAAATATTTTTTTCTGGCTTGAAAATTAACCTAACCAGTTCGTATTATTCTATGATCTTACTTTAAGGAAAATACCTGATTGAAAATCTCCCAATAAAAATTCGAAAAAGGAAAAGAAGCGGAATGGAGGTAAACTCCTTTCCGCTTCTCTGCTTACAATAGTTTTCCCGGTTTTTGAATCAGGAAATTTTTCCTTGTCAAAAAAGTTCAAAATTTAGCTTGGATTAAAGCTGATTAAAAATTTCCTGGGTAATATCTTTTACCTGTGGTAACTCCATTAATTCATCAACGTCTTCAATTATTTCCCGTATCTCTTCAATCTCATCAAAATCTTCAATTTCCATGTCAAGTTCTTTTATTTTTTCCCCATCGGTCAAAATTTCTTCAACCTTTTCAGTTACCTCTTCCCGGGCAAAATCTGAAATGGTATCGAGGATACCCTCAAGATAAAGTTCCATTGTTGCAATGTTGACAACAAGATCATAACCCAATTCCATGGCTACTTCATTTACTTCTTCGTGGGTAATATTTTCAATATTTTCATCCCCCATCACAGAGTTCAAAAGGCCGGGAAAATCTACCAGAGCAACCTCAATTTCATTTTGTTCTCCCGAATCTGCTAAAGCCAAGGGGCTTATAACAAAAACCCCCAGTAAAAGAACAAGAAATATGTTTTTCCTGTGCATGTTTTGGGATGCCTCCTTGTCAATTGTGTTACTCTTACTATACCGGATAAATTTGAGAAAAAAGTGAGAAAACAGGAAAAAAACTTTGATAAAAAGGGTTTCTAAGGTTGACTATAGGAAAACCTTTATCTGTTTTTATTTTTGTTATTCCTTCTTTCGACCCTGGAGGTTATTGAAACTAGTTATAATACCCAATAAAAAAACTCGGTTTGCAGTTCTTTTTGCAAAATAGGGAATGAAATATAAGTTCGAAAGATTTCCCAATATTATGGGGTGTCCCCCATATTGATACTCTGAAAATTACCAAGAAAAAAGGAAAACCCCCGGAGCGGGGGTCTTCCACAATAAACTCCTTAATAACGGAAGATTGCTGCAAGATTGCCCTCCCCGGGTACTTCTTCGGGAGGGACTGGGTATACAGCTCCACCGTTCAGGAAGGTGTGAACAGCAGAATAATCAAGAAGGTCTTCGCTTTCTCCTTCCGAGCCATTTTTTTCAACATTAACTTTATTAGAATTGAGGTTAATATCTCCTAAGATGCTAATTCCAGTTGGTACAAAAAGCAGTTCCACCCTACCGTTGGCTGCTGCTGGAGCAACTTCGCGGATGTCTGTTGAGGTTTTTCCTGTACCGCTAAGTTCCCGGAAACGAGCTGCAGCATTGTCTAATTTTTTTTGAAAATGTGGTTCAACTACTTCCCAGGCCTGTTCATGAATTTCTTCATCCCGAAGGAGATCCGGGTTTCCTTCCACATGTCCATCAAGTAAATTATTGTAAGTGGTGATTTCTTTGTAAATTGGGAAGAGATAATCTACACCGGCAAATAAGATGGGAGCATTATCCGGTCCAAGGTTTTTCACAAGAGCTCGATCAATCTGATGGAAATAACGGCGGAGATTTTCTTTTTCAACATAATTTTCATCCCCATGACCGTAGGAAACTGCAGCCCTATATCCTTCACCATCAGAAGGGGCTCTGGTGTGGAAGTGGACCTGTTTTTCGGGGTCGTCATATTTTAAAACTTCCTCCAGGCTTTCCGGTGCGCCTTCTACTTCAAGTCTGACTTCGCTGTGGGGGGTGCACTGCAGTAACCGGAAATGCTTTTGACTAAGAGCAAGGACATAAAAGCGGTCTCCCATGCTGAACATTCCCAGCAGAGGTTTGATAAAAAATCTTTGCCCTACTGTTGTTCTTTCCCAGACTTCAATGGGAAGTTTAAAGTATCGGAATAGGTCCGGAGCGATAAAAATCGCAAGGCCGTTTTGTTGATGCTGCCAGAACAGACTATCCCCAACAAATTGCTGGGCAGGTTTTAAAAGCTTTTTTATTTGCTGCGGTTTTAATCCAAGATCGGATAATTTGCTTTCTGCTTCACGTAAAAGGTTCTTAAGACGAATATTGGCCTGTTGTGCTTCACTACCGGTCTTATGGGTAGGAACAAAAATAGAAACACATGGTCCTTCCTGGACTTCTAACAGGTTTTGTAATTCTTCTCGGGTAAATTCATTCATGGCAACCCCTCCTTATGGATTTTTTCGCTGTTACAGTGCATATTCCTGCATAGAAAGAACCGCCCAATTTTGTGAAAAATAAACCCCGATTAAAAGGACTACTGCAGCATTCTTTTAAAACAAAACGAGGGTTTTCATTAGGAAGAGAGAAATTTAATTTGATAATTTTTTTTCTGAACCCTTTTTAGATTCGATTATTTCAAAAATTTTAATTTTTGCCCTGGAAAGGAGAATAAACTTGTATACCAGTTTAAAAGATGGGGAAAGACTGCTTTATGAGAACAGCGCAAATCTACTGAGAAAATTCAAAGCAATAGGGGGAAAGTTAATGGTTACTGATCAACGGGTAATTTTCGAAACTGATGCCCTTGACCTGGAAACGGGCTTAATTTCGGTAACTTATAAAAAGATTAAAAAAGTAAAGAGTGTTAACACCCTTATGGTTATTCCCAACGGGATTGAGTTAGAATTGAAATCGAGAGACAAGTTCCGTTTTGCCGTCTGGAAAAGGAAAGAACTCCTTGAATTAATTAATAAAAAGATTTCCGGGAAAAAGGGAAGGGATTGATTCTTCGACCGGAAAAATTTAATTATTTTCTCCGAGGTTGCTAGGACTTCTTTAATTGCAACCCCCTTAAAATACCTGCAGGGGATCCAATGATCTTAGCTTATAAACCGGGCAGGGTATGGCCACTTCTTCAGGTAAGAATGGTCAGGGTTAAGGATTTTGCAGGGGTTAAATATTATCCAACAGTGAAATTAAAATTTTTGACTGGAAGGAAGGGTAAAATGGGAGTAATCCAAGAAATTGATCGTCACCTGGAAAAGATGGTTATTGATATTGGCCCCAGGCCAACGGGCTCAAAAAATAATCGCAAAGCATATAATTACATAGGTCGGGAAATGGCCAGCTATGGGTTTGCGGTGGAAAAACAGGAATTTGATTGCATTGACTGGTTTCCCGGTGGAGCAAGTTTTTTAATGGAAGGCCGGGAAATCAGGTTAAAAGAGGCCGATTACACTTTACCCTGCAATCTGGGAGGCAAGTTACACTGTATTGAAAACATTGAACAACTGCGAAAAAGTGATATCCAGGGGGAACTGGTTTTTCTATTCGGTGAACTTACCCGGGAACCCCTGATGCCCAAAAAATTCCCCTTCTATAACCCCCCCGAGCATAAAAGAATAATCGCTCTACTGGAAGAAAAGAATCCCGGGGCAATTCTCTTCGCCAGTTGTAGCAAGGAGAGTCTGGTACCTTTAATCGAGGACGGGGATTTCAATATTCCCTGTGCCGTGGTTCCAGTTAAAGAACAGGAGTACCTGCTGGGGAATAAAAATTCCCCGGTGAGGTTAGTGATTAAATCGTCCCGGAAGCCGGCTCGTGCGGCCAATATAATATCGAGGGGATGGGGAGAAAAACCCAGGATAGCTGTTTCAGCCCACCTTGACACCAAGCCTTTTACTCCAGGTGCCCTGGATAATGCAGTGGGGGTTGCAGCAATTCTGGTTCTGGGTAAGCTTCTGGGGCCTGGTCGGTTGAAAAACCAATTGGAACTGATTGCTTTTAATGGAGAGGATTATTTTTCTAATGCAGGAGAAGTGGTCTTTTCTGAAAAAAGTCTTTCCGAACCAGGTGATTACCTGCTGGGAGTAAATATTGATGGAATTGGTTATTTGGAAGGGCAAACGGGGTTTTCGTTTTTTGAGTTATGTGAGGAGAAAAGGAGCAGGATCCGGAAGATAACCAAAAAAATCCCCGGTATTTGTGAAATCGCACCCTGGCCCCAGGGGGATCACATGGTGTTTGTTGGGTGTGGTATCCCTGCTGTTGCCATAACCTCAACCCAGGTTTTTGGAATATTAGAAAGTGTTATTCACACCCCAGAAGACAGGTTGGAAATAGTAGACAGGAAAAAGATCGCGGAATGTGTTGCCTTTTTAGTTGAGTGGTTGACCGACTTATAATGAATTATATCCAGAAACTGAATTTTAAAGGCGAATCTTAAAAACATTTTTGATGGGAATATTTTTTCTTTCCGGAGATTTAACTTTTTCAAGTTTTTTGCAGTTATTATGTCGCAATTTTTTGAAAAAATTAAAGGGAAATTTGGAGGCAAGAAGAAGGTTTTGTTTAATAAGATCCGGGGGTGATTGATTATGGGGGATAAGTCTATCAAGCGCAGGCTTGAAACCATTGAACTTGATAATCCAGAACAGATTAGAGCATTAAATGATCCGGTTCACGAAAGAATATTTTCAATTCTGGATGACCGGGGAGCCTGTTCTGCTTCTGAACTGGCCAGGGTAATGAAGCTACCGGAAGAAGAGGTTGATGGTTACCTGCAGGGACTGGTAAGTATTGGGTTGCTGGACGAAATAGAAAAAGAGGGGCAATTCCTTTATCTTCAGGTAGCAAAATTTTTCAATCTTAAAAAAGAATTTCTCTCCAGTTCAGAAGGCCTGGAAGTTTTTCGGGAAGTTCTTGTTGATCGTTTCGCTAAAATGGCCAGTCAGACCACCCAGCTGGGAGATGAGATTTACGAACAGGGAAGCCTGGGCTTCTACAGGTTTAAATTGACTGAAGAAGAGTTTAAAGAAGCGAGAGAGAAAATAATGGATGTTCTTATTGAAACCAGCAAAATTTCTGAGAAAAGTGGGGGAGGGTCTCATCTCTACCAGGCATTGTTCTTTATGTACCCTGTTACAAGGGAAATCCTGGATGGAGAGGAATAAATAAAAGTCCTGGGCCGGAAATTGTTCCGGCCTTTTTTATTTTGGCCTGAAAAATAAAATTAATATAATTATTAAAAAAACAAAAATAATTAAAAAAAATATTAAAAAATTTAATTTTACTATTGACAAAAAAATATTTTGCTATTATAATTAAGCCAGAGGTAAGAAAAATTAATAAAAAAATAAAAAATAGAAAGGAGAGGTTAAAATGTTTGATTACGGAATGGCTTACACCGCAACAATTATTACCCGGCAGAAAGAGGAACAGCNGCGCAAAAACTACAGAAANTAACAAAAATTAAGTAAGGANGGGGTGAAANAATGGAAACTTTACTGGGCCAGGCAAGGTTTAAGGAATTGATCAAGGAAAGTAACAAAAAAAGAAATTAAATACAGGGAGGNGAAAAAATGAATAAAATAAAGTTCTACTTTNTCCCGAAGGGAGGTTCGAGGAAAGGCTCCGGAGGTTTTGGAAAGTTTGAACGGCGCTGGTAAACCTCAGATGATATGAAAATAAAAATCAAATACTTAAATTGAAGGCTCCTGATTTCTTAAAAGAAAAATGGAGCCTTAATTATTTTCGTCAGAAAGGTTTGGATGTCCTGAAAATTATATTTTTGCAGGTATCACCGCCCCACTGGAGAAATTTAGAAAGATAAAAATTGGTGACAGAGGAGTGAGTAAATTGAGTATCCTCCTATTTTTTTTGTTAAGTTTATTCCTGTTAATCCTCTACAGAACCTACACTTTCCAGAAGAAAAGCGGGGATTTTTTAGAACCCAAGAAAGAAAAAATAGACCCGGAGCGAGCGATAGAGAACCTTTCTGCAGCTATTGGCTTTAGAACCATTTCGGGGAAAAATCCTGAGGAATTTGAAAGGTTTATTTCCTTTCTTGAAAAAACCTATCCCCGGGTCCACGGGGAATTAAAACGGGAAATAATAAATGAACATAGCCTTCTTTATCACTGGGCAGGCAAAAACCAATCCGAAAAAGCAGCTTTATTGATGGCCCATTCTGACGTTGTTCCAGTTGAAGAGGACACGGAAAAAGAATGGACCCACCCTCCTTTTTCCGGCAAAAGGGCAGATGGTTTCATCTGGGGAAGGGGAGCGATAGACAATAAAAATAATATTATCGCTCAACTTGAAGCAGTGGAAGAATTGCTTGCTTCCTCATTTAAACCCGGTCGGGATATCTTTTTAGCTTATGGGCATGATGAAGAAATAAGAGGACCAGACGGGGCTCTTGCTATTGCCGATCTTTTAAAGCAAAGGGGAATTGACCTTTACCTGGTTTTGGACGAGGGTGGAGGGGTTATGGAAGGAGTAATAAAAGATCTATCAACTCCGGCTGGCCTCGTGGGTACCGCAGAAAAGGGTTTTGTTAATTTAAAACTGACCGCACGCAGTGGAGGTGGGCATTCAGCAACTCCTCCTACAATTACGGGATTGGGGAGATTAGCCCGTGCAGTTGTAAGGTTGGAAGCAAAAAAGATGCGGCCCCGAATTTCCAAACCTGTCAGGGAGATGCTTAACCATATCGGCCCTGAAATGTCCCCTGGAAAACGCCTGGTAATAGCCAACCTCTGGCTTTTTCACCCCCTTTTTATCAGGAAATTTTCCGCTTTCCCTGAGGGAAATGCCCTTCTCAGGACGACTGTTGCCCCGACCATGGCTGAGGGCAGTAAGGCCTCCAATGTTTTGCCGGATAGTCCCAGCGTGACCATTAATTTCCGGCTGCTTCCTGGAGATTCAGTTAATGACCTCCTGGATCACGTTAAAAAGACCGTAGCCGATAATGAAATTGAAATCGAAGTTTTGAGCGCCTTTGAACCATCTCTTGTTTCCGACGGCAGGGGAGAAGAGTTCCAGTTTTTGAGGGACAGGATTTTGGAAACTTTTCCCCAGGCAACAGTGGCCCCTTACCTGGTTTTCGGAGGAACCGATTCCCGGCATTTTGAACCGGTTTGCTCCCAGATTTTCCGTTTTTCCCCGATGAAAATTAAAGGTACAGAATTAAAAAGAGTCCATGCAGTCGACGAGAGGATATCGGAAGAAAATATTGAGCGGATGGTTTCCTTTTACAAGAGTTTTCTGGAAAAAATATAATTTTGGTAGTTTAAAGGGAGGAGCAAATAATTGGATCCCCATAGCAGTATTTACCTGGCAATAGTTGAGAAGGCATATCGGAAAGAAGCCTCGCCCATAGATGCAGTGCCCATGAGCAAATACATGCGGAATCAGTTCAACTTTTTGGGAATCAAAGCTCCCCGGCGCAGTGAGATCAGCCGGGATTTTTTGCAGAAAGCAACCCGCCCTCTTTATGATAAATTAGCAGAAGTAATTATAGAATTATGGAGTTTAGAGGAAAGAGAGTTCCAGTATTTTGCCATAGTTTTACTGGAGAAATATAAAAAGGACTTTTCTCACGACACTCTTCCTCTTATTGAGCACATGCTCGTGGAAAAATCCTGGTGGGATACTGTTGACCCTGTGGCCAGTAAACTTGCTGGACACCTTTTTAAAATTAACCCTGAATTGAGGGAACCCGTTGTAGAAAAGTGGATTTCTTCCGGCAATTTCTGGCTGGAAAGATCGGCGATCCTTTTCTGGCTTAAGTATAAAAAGGATACAGATTGGGATTTTCTTAAGACAACTATTAGAAGGTTAAGAAATTCCGAAGAATTTTTTGTTCAAAAAGCCATGGGGTGGGTTTTAAGGGAATATTCCAAGGTAGAGCCTTCAAGGGTCAGGGAATTTATTACCGAAAATGAACTGCCCTGCTTAACAGTCAGGGAAGGTTTAAAGTTTTTAAAAAAACAGTAAAAAAAACCTCTCTGGAGGCAAATTTAATTCCTGATTAATTGAAAGGAGTGGGGTTTTGGATAAAAAAGATTATACTGAAAAAAACCGCCAGGCCTGGAATGAAGCAAGCTTAAAACACAGGGAATTTCGAAACAAAAAGGGAGACCCTATTTTACAGGATGGGTTTATAGACTTCGACGAGATCATAATTCGTTATTTAAAAGAATTTGGCAGAATTGAAGGGGCCAGGGTGGTTAACCTTTGTTGTAATGATGGGAGGGAAACAATTTCTTTAAAACGGATGGGGGCGGCAGAATGTTTGGGCTTTGATATTTCCGACGAAGCAATTCAAACTGCCAAAGATTTATCCCATAAAACAGGAGTGAAATGTGAATTCATTAGAAGTGATGTTTATGATATCGACCCGGAGAAATTCTCTTCTTTTGACCTGGCCTTTATTTCAGCAGGAGCGCTCTCCTGGTTGGGAGATCTGGACGGATTGTTTCAAATTGTTTCCGGTTTACTGAAAAAGAGAGGCCGGCTATTAATCTATGAAATCCACCCCTTTGCCTGGCTCTTAGAAGAAGCGCCACCGGAGAATCCCCTGCAGATTTCCGGCTCTTATTTTAAAGATGGTCCGGTTATCACTCATGGAGCCCTGGATTATGTGGGAAATGAAGATTATGATGGACTGGTCAATTATTCCTTCGACCATACAATCGGGGAAATTTTAACCTCTCTTATCAGGGCGTGGATAAAAATTGAAGAATTCACGGAATTGCCCGGGGATGTTTCGGCTGTGTTTTCTCACCTGGAAAAAATGGAAATAAGCCTCCCCCTGAGTTATATTCTTTGCGCAAAAAAAGAAGGTTAATAAAGGAGAGTCTGGTGTGCGGTGCAAGGATATTAACTAAAAAAGGAGAATAATTATCAGTATCGAATTAATTAATTAAATTTCCCGATAATTTCTTTTTTTGCCGGGGTAATTATCCCCCTGGTAAAAAGAGAGGAGTGTTCGGTGAAATAGCTTTCCGTAAAGATTTTTGAAGAGGGGCATAGTATTTCCTGAGGGAGAACAGTTTTGGTTTTTTCCATTGATTTTCCCCAGGACAAAGTAAAAATTTAATTTGGCAATAAAACAACTGGGACTAAATTAAAATCGATGAGAAAACGTTATAATTTAAGACCCCAATATAGTTTTCGAGGAGGATATGATTTTGCCAACCAGGATAGGCCAGACCATTTTTTTTATTGTGACGTCATTATTTTTTCTTATTTCGTTTCTTTTTCTTGCCCCTTCAGTGCAGGCGGAATTGGAACCCCGGTTTTTGATTCTCCACCTGGATGCAGTTTCAGCTGAAGACTTTTTCCGTGAATTGGAGCGGGGGAGTATACCCAATATTGAGAGGGTTTTTGTTGATCAAGGCCATATTTTTAAAGCCATGGCCCTATTCCCAGGGGGGACTGAAGTCACCGTTCCCAGGATGAAAACAGGAGAGGGAATTTATGGAGAAGGACCTTCCGGCTGGGGTTATTATGATTACGAAAACGAGAGAATGGTTACCAAACCCGAAGTAGCAATTGAATATTCGCCTTCTGTTTTAAGGCGGGCAAGGGGTAACTTTACCAATGTTTTTCCCCTGGTTGATAGAACCGCGATCTTTGACATAATGAATATCCCTTCGCTGCTGGAACGGTACAATGTTGTTGAGTTTTACTGGTTCAGCACTGATTTTTACGGACATTACTTCGGGGTAGAGAAACACCTGGATAGTATTAAGCGTTTCGACCGCTATTTTGGGTACCTGGTTGATCGGATTGATCTTGAACAGGTTAATATTATCCTCTATGTCGATCACGGGATGACTTTTGGAGAGTCGGAAACACTTCACTATTCAGAGTTTATTGAAGAAGTTGTTGGAGAAAATTTGCTGGGGGAAAGATATCCTAATATTTATTTGAAGGAAGAAGACAAAAAAGAGGATATTGCCCGTAAACTTGCTGAAAAAGAGGGAATTGACCTCGCTTTTATCCGGGAAGAAACTGGAGAGATAAGAGGTTTTCATAACCAGGGGGAAATAATTTTTTCCGGTAAAGAGGGTAGGATTAAATACACTTACATCGACCAGGATATCTTTAATTATTACGAACTTGGTTATTCCGGTGAATACCTGGATTATGTCCAGTGGCTGGAGAGAACAGTTTCAGCGGAATACCCTGCTGTACCCCCTCTAATTTTTAATTATTTCGATAATCCCCGTACCGGTGAAATTGTAACTGTAATCAACCATCCCTATATTTTTGCCAATCCCCTTTTATTTAAACTTCCCGTGGACTGGATTGAAGAACAGATTGGCTTTTCCCTGGTAATGGGCAAGGGCAGCCACGCTGGTTTGAGGCATACTGACCTTTTAGTTCCAGCAATGGTCCGGGGCCCCCAGCTTGAACACCTATATGACAAAGAGGTGATGTGGCTCCAGGATATTTTTCAATCGATACCAGAACTGGAATTTAACTGTTACGAACCTTCCCGGGAAGAACACCGGGTTAGCTCCTGGGCAGGAGGGGGGTTGGAGGAAATTTCCTTTTCCGCGTCTTTTTCTCCTACCTATCGGTACAATATTGCAGTTCAAAAACATCCGGACGCAACTCTGGGTATGGTAGAGAGAGATATGTTGAGCACTCATTCTTTAAGAATCTGGCTGGGAGGGGGGCTTGCGCTTACCAGGGAAGCCGATTTTCACTGGTTAATTCTGCCCTCGTGGGAGTTTAATATTGGGCGCCTGGGGATTGAGTGGCAATATCCGATTTCTCCAGGGAATATTTCCAATAAAGGTACAGTTAGCCTTCGGGTCTGGGATGGTTTTCGCCTGCAGTGGCATGTTTCAGAGGGTTTTGGAATTAGCTATCGTTTTTAAGGGGCTCTTTAGTCTGTGCTGAAAATGATTTAACAAAAAACTGCAAAAATTACTTGTTAAGAAAAGGTGGTTCATATGGAAAATATTGCCCTAATTGCTTTGATCGGTTTGCTTAGCGGTGTTGTAGGAACTGGTCTGGGAGGCCTGGGTATTATTGGAATCAGGAAAGTAAGCCCATCCTGGTTGAGCGTGATCCTTGGCATCTCGGCTGGTATTATGACCTCGATTATCTTTTTGGATTTAATTCCCGAAGCCAAAGAAATTGGAAACATGTTTTCAAGTATTCTGGGGATTCTTATGGGTGTTGGATTGATTGGTTTTCTTGATTTAAAGTTTCCCCACCACCACTTTTCCCTGACCCAAAATGGGGATGTTCGCTATCTGAAAATGGGTTTGCTTTTAGGTATCGGAATTGCCCTGCATAATATTCCCGAAGGACTGGCTATTGGATCGGGTTTTATTGCCTCTGAAACCATGGGAATTCGCCTGTCAGTGCTTATGGCAGCTCATAACATCCCTGAGGGTCTGGCCATGGCTACTGCCCTTGGACTCGCGGGACTGCGGGGGCGGAATATTTTGCTTTACACAATTCTTGCTGGAGTTCCCATGGGGATCGGATCTTTAATCGGAGCTTATATTGCAACTATCTCCAATTTTGCCCTCTCTGTTTCTTTGGGATTTGCCGCAGGAGCAATGCTGTATATTGTATTTGACGAACTGATTCCCGATGCCCATGTCCGGGTAAAAGGGCATCAGGCAATTGGCGGAATTATTTTTGGAGTAATTCTGGGTTTAATAATAAACACGGTCCTGCATTAGACCTTTCTTTAAAAACCCGGTTTTTCAGCCGGGTTTGTTTTTACAGGGGAGGGAAATTTTGTGTCCAGACTTTTTATTGACGCAGGAGAACAATCCGGAAGCGGGACAATCATTCGCTATTCTTCTGCTCTGGGAGTGCTTTTAGGACAGGAAGTTGAATTAAAAAATATCCGGGCAAAAAGAAAAAAGCCCGGCTTACGGGCTCAGCACCTTACCGCACTGCAGGCTGTTGCTGAATTATGCGGGGGTTCTCTGCAAACCGGTGGTGTGGGAGATAAAAAAGCCATTTTGATCCCTGGAAAAAAAATTTCTGGGGGTAAGTATAACTGGGAGATAGGAACCGCAGGTTCAGCCAACATGCTGGTCTTGAATATCCTGCCCCTGGCCCTGTTTGCTGATAGCCCGGTTGAAGCTCGAATAGTTGGAGGAACTTTTCAGGACTTTGCTCCTTCCGCTTACCACCTGATCCGGGTATTATTTCCCCTGCTGCATAAAATGGGCGCAAGATTAAAACTTGAGTTAAAAAAACCGGGTTACGTTCCCATTGGGGGAGGGGAACTTGTTTTTTCCTGTAAACCCCTGTCCCGAGAACTCAAGCCATTTCAATTAATTTCAACCGGGGTTTTAGAAAAAATTACCGGGATTGCCCTGAGTTCTCACCTTCAGTCTCCAAAGGTTAGCTCCAGGATGGCTCATTCCTGTTCTAAGGAAATGGAACAGTGGGGTTATGAGGTGGATATAGAAGAGATTTATGATCAAACTGCAAAACAACCGGGAGCGGTTCTTGCTGTTCGGGCTGAAACTCAAAACGGGGCTTTACTGGGAATTGATATGGCAGGAAAACCAGGACGAAGGGCGGAAGATATAGGCCGTTCTGTAGCTCGAATGATGGTTGAAGATTTGCGGTCGGGTGCTACCGTAGACCGCTTTACCGCTGATCAATTAATAATTTTTGCCGGGCTGGCAGGGGGGGAATCAACTTTCCGTATTCCGGGAATAACCGAACATGTTTCTACCAATCTGTGGCTTATTGAGCAAATCCTGGGCGCCGAAACCAGGCTGGACGACAACCTGGTTACAATAAAAGGGGTTAAATTGCCCGCCTCGAGGAGGTAGGAAAATGGTTAAAAAAAGGGTTGCTGAGGTTAGCAAGGACGTGGCAATTGTGGCAAGGAAAGTCGAGGGGTACTGTTCAGCTGGAATTAAAGAAGGAGATAGAATTGTTATCAGGGGTCCCAATGTTTCCCTTGAAGAAACTGATGTAATTTGTGGCTATGCTTTTTCCAACGTTTTTCCCGCGGTTTTCGCCCTGCGCCTGGGGGTCGAGTTAAAGGATCTGGACCTGGAAGGGCGCCTTTGGCAGTGCGTTGATCCCGGGCCCCCCCATACCCCGGGAGGCCGGGTTTTATTTGAAGTGGTTCCGCTGGAGAAAAAGTAAGCATGGGAGGGACTGATATTGCTGGAAAAAATTACACCCAATATTCTGTTCATGCCGGCTGAGGCAAGAACTGACCGTCCTGTTCTGGGCTTGGTCTTCGGCAAGAAAAAAAGCTTTATTATTGACGCCGGAAATTCACCTGCTCACGCTCGCCAGTTTATTAAAAAACTATCTGCATCTCGGGTTCCCCCACCCGGGTTAATGGGAATTACCCACTGGCACTGGGATCACACTTTCGGGATGTCAGTATGGGATATTCCAACAATCGCCCATACAGATACCAGGAAAGGGTTAGAAGCATTAATGGAGTATTCCTGGGATGACGAATCCCTTGATAAGAGAGTGGAGCAGGGTCTGGAAATAGAATTCTGTGCGGAAATGATCAAAAAAGAATTTGCCTGGGATCGAGACCAGATTAAAATTGAATTGCCTGAAATTATTTTTCCCGAAAGCCTGAGGATTGACCTCGGGGGAATAACCTGTTTGATTGAGAGAGTTGGCGGGGATCACGATTCAGGTTCAACTGTTTTTTATATCCCCGAAGACGGGGTGCTCTTTTTGGGAGATTGCCTGGGCCCGGAACTGTATGCTCCCAAATATTATTACTCTATTGATAAGTTCTTGGAACTTTTGGAAAAAATCAGAGGATATGGTGCCGAAATTTATATTGGTTCGCATGGTGACCCCGAATCCAGTGAGGACCTGGAAAGGGAAATGGAGGGATGGGAGAAAATAGCCAGGATAATTGAAAACAGAGGTAAAGATTGGGAAGGAATAATGAGCCAGTTAAAAGAAAGTTTGGGCCGAGACCCCACACCTGATGACCGAGAAATGATTGAATTTTTTCTGAATGGATTAGAGATAAAAGAGGGGGAATAAGGTTTACTGGCGGATTATCCCCGGCTCCAAATTTAAAGGGAGTCGGGGAATTTTCTTTTAAAAGAAGAAATTGGGGATTTCCCAGCAAAACAGGTTTTCAATCAACGGAATCAAGGTATTTTTTAATAAAAAATTTAAGGAAGGCGAGATGGACAAAAATACCTCCCGCAAGGTACAGGAAAAATATATTTTGGGAATTATAAGCTGCAAGAAATCCCTGGGTAACCCAGTACGGGGGGGCAAAACCTGCTGCAAAATGCCAGTTGCTATCAACTAAATAACCGGCCACCGGTGCAGCAAACAGAACCCCCAGCCCCTTGGAAAAAGCCAGACCTTCTACCCTGTTTGTGGCAAAAGTTCCCAGAAAAAGGGTTATCATTGGAGCTTCAAGTGCAGCAATTAAAACAAGGGGAGAAAGAAACCAAAGGGGGATGGTTACGAGGTTGGAAAAATATGAAACAAAAAAAGAAAATAAAGCTCCAAGGAAATAAGGAAGAAAAATCCGATAATAGAAGTAACCCTTTCTGGTTAATGGTGTGACTGAAAAAAACATTAAGAGTCCGCTTTCTTTTTCCTCAAGAATTAAAAATCCACTTAAAGCCCCCAGAAGAAGGGGAATAAGTAAAAGAAGGAAGGCGGAGAAAAAAGGATAGTGGACAGCAATATCGTAAGAAAATTGATTATTAACCAATTCACGAACAACGGGTAAAGCAAGATTGGTAACCAGAATTAAAAGAAGGGGGGCGAAAAAAGCCAAAATAAGGATGGCGTCCCGACGAATGTTTTTTAAGTCTCCTTTTAAGAGAACCCAGATAATTTTCAAATCTAATCCTTCCCTTCGGCCAGGATTATTTGTTTGAAGAAAATTCTATGACATAAAATTCCCGCTAAAATAGTTGCTACTAATAGAATTACCATGCTGTAGGCAAATTCCCAGGGTGAAATTCCCTGAAAAGGGGCACTCAAAAGGATGAGGGAGCCCATGGAAGGAAGAAAGTAAAGAACCGGTAAGGAGTAGATATCAAAAATACTTATTAAAGGAAACATGAAAACCACGAGGTAAATTCCCGTTGAGAGAAAGTACATGTTTGTGCTTCTTGCCTTTATGGCCAGGGAAAAACCCAGGAGAGTGAAGAAAACCGAACTAAAAAATAATCCGATTATTAGAATGTATAAATTTGGAACAAAACCAAAGCCGCCCACGGTAATTAAAATGCCTGAAAATGTGGATAAAAGGCCAAGGGAAAAGACCCGGGTAATGATAAACCGCGTGAATGTGTAAGGGGTAACAAAAAAGGTCTGGTAAATGTTCTGTTCTTTTTCCAGGAGAACCATGCCTCCAATGAAGAAACATCCCAGAACTGCGGGGTCGGAAAAAATAATTAAAGGGGCCAGAAGCAGACTGGTTTCCCCGGGAAGCAATCTCAGGAACACAATGTAAATAACCACAACAAAAAGATAACCATAATAGAAACCATGCCTGAATTGGAAAAGAACATCGTATTTTAAATAAGATAGCCACTTCATACCAGTTTTCTCCCGGTTATATTAATAAAAATGCTGGCCAGGGAAGCCTCCTGGGTATGGATGGTTTCGATTTCATAATTTTTGAGGAGATCCAGGAACTCCCTGTTATCAGCTAATCCCTGTAGGAGAAATTCTCTGGTTTGTCCTTTTCCGTGGGAAACAAATTCTACCAGGACCTTTTTCTGCCCGTTTTTCAATTTTAATTTCCTTGGAGAATCAATCAGACAGATTTGACCATCAATGATAAAGGCTACTCGATCACAGATATCTTCTGCAACACCCATATCGTGGGTGGTAAGGAAAACGGTTTTATCCTTTTCCTGGAAGGACCGAATAATCTCCTTGACCCGAGAAGCGTTAACCGGATCAAGACCTGCTGTGGGCTCATCAAGAAACAATATTTCTGGTTGGGGCAGGAGGGCCCTGCAGAGGTTTAAACGAACTTTCATTCCTTTCGAATATTCCTTAACTCTCATGTTAGCAAATTCTTCTAGATTTAAACCGCTCAGAAGTGGAAGAATAGGGTTTGTTTCTTTTTGATAAAGAGAAGCGAAGTAGGATAAATTTTCCAGGGCCGTAAACCGCTCATAAAAACTGGGGTTTTCAAAAGCAACTCCAATGTTTTCATAAAAATCGGAGTTGATTTCGCTTATATCTCTTCCGAGTACCTTTACTTCACCCCGGTAGTTTTTGAGGATGCCGATCAGGATTTTCTGGGTAGTGGTTTTTCCTGCTCCGGAAGGCCCGAGGAAACCGAAAATTTCGCCCCTGGAAAGAGAAAAAGTGAGTTTTTTAAGGGTATTTTTGCTTGTTCCGGGGTAACTATAATAAAGATCTTTTATCTTAATTGCATCCACTGTCACGAGCCTCCTCGGTTAAACCTCTGCCTACTAAATCTAAAAGCAGGTCGAGGGTTTCCTGATAATTTTGAGCGCCGATTTCTTTTTTGTGGAGAGATATTAAAAAAAGGGCCCGAAAAAGTCCTGCAATTGCGTTGGGATTGTGGTGGGGGAAAAATCTGGAAATCGCTAAAAGTGTTTTATGATCTCTTTTTATATGTTCTTCAATTAATTCAGGGGGGAGTTTTTTCAGCATGTTCTGGTACTCATCTTCAAGGAAGAGCTGTTGCAGGATGGGATTATTTTCGATTTCCTTGAAGGCGTTCAAAAATGCCTTTTTAAAGGATTTGGGGTCAGCCCCCCAATTCTCTAAAAATGACCTTTGCAGAGCCTTTTCCTCCTGTTCTAGTAACCGGAAGAATAATTCTTCTTTTGAAGAAAAGAAGTGATAAAAAGTTCCCTGTCCGATGCCTGCAGCCCGGGTTAATTCCCGGATTGATGTTTTTTTAAAGCCGAATTTACCAAAAAAATTTTTCCCCTCCTGGAGGAGGAGATTTTTAACCCTTTCCCTTTCGGAGGAAGTAAACTTTTTGCTCAAAAGAACCAATCCCTTCTGAACGCGTGAATAAAAAATTCATTTATTCACATAATAACAGGCCCCCGGGAATAAGTCAACATAAGGTTTCAACAATCATTGAAAAGAAAAATAAGGATAAAAGAAAAAAGCCCGTGCGAGGGGCTTTTTTGGGCTAACTGAATTTTTTTCTCCTTCTCCTGTTGGAATCGAGAATTTTTTTCCGGAGTCGGATTTTTTTGGGGGTAATCTCGGCAAGTTCATCGGCGGAGATAAAAACCATGG
>SL_8KL_010_SEDDRAFT_10001668_pt1 | contig 19207 bp, 12 predicted proteins | sample SodLakKL_010_SED_4_FD_11160 | JGI IMG/M metagenome (IMG submission 11160)
GAGTTTCACTCCCCACCAGCTTGGGCTTGCCGGCATTGGGCTGAATAATCAAGGGCAGTGAGGTGGCCTGCCGGTATAAACCGGTAATAACTGCCATCCCTTCAGGATCCAGATCGCCGCAGTTTGCCCCTACAGCTGCAGCGCTATATTTTTCGGCCATGGCAGCCGCTTCTTCCACAGTGCTGCCCATAATTGTCCGGCCCCCTTTTTGGGTTGTGGTATAGGCCAGCGAAAGCACCAGCGGCAAATCGGTCTTATCGCGGCAGGCTTTCAGGGCGCATTCTGCTTCACGAAGGTCGGTAAAAGTCTCAATGATCAGACCGTCAACATCTTCTCCGGCCAGTATTTCAGCCTGCTCGGCATAGTTATCGTAAAACTGCTCTGCTGTGTAATTCCCGTACGGTTCAAGAAGCTGGCCGGTGGGACCAACATCGCCGAAGACCAGCTTCTCCGTCCCGGCTGCCCGCCTGGCCAGACTCACGCCGGCCCGGTTGACTTCTTCGACATCTATCTCCTTGCCCGTTGTCTCAATATTGATCCTGTTCATGGTAAAAGTATTGGTTATCAAAATATCAGCCCCGGCAGCGCCATACTCCCTGTGAACCTCGAGAACCGCTTCCGGGTTGTTTAAATTGCTTACCCCGCTCGTATCGCAGCCACGGGATGCCAGCAGAGATCCCATTCCTCCGTCAAAATAAATTAGCTTTTTCTGCTGCAGCATTTTTTGAAACTTCATTTTACACCTGCCCTTTCCGAGAACCTGTAATATAATCACTTTTTATTTCGTTAACAGAAACCTGGTTGCCCGGAGAATTCAGCTCACAACAACCACTTATGAAAGCTAAATTTAAACGGCAAGTGTCAGCCGGAAAGGCGCCTGGCCTGCTCCGCCGGGTAGCCCATGAATTCCTGCATTGTAGAGACCTCCAGACCTTTTGCCCTCAAACCGTCAATGATCGGCCCCAGGGCTTCAACCGTCGGTTTCCTGTTTGCGCCTTCGCTGCTAAGTAAGGAGCCGCTGTCGTGAAAAAGGATAATATCTCCACCGGAGGCCCTTTCGACTACACGCCTGGTTATTGAGGTTCTGGTGGCCCTCGAATGCCAGTCCTGGGAAGAAAGGCTCCATAAAACCAGTTCCTGACCGAGCAGCTTTGCAATGCGGCGCATCCGCATATCATAGAGGCCCCGAGGAGGCCTCAGGTACTGGGGATAAGTCCCTGTAACCTGGAGGATCACCAGGTTTGTCCGCATAATCTGGGCGGCCAGCTGGGGCGGTGGAGAATTGGGAACCGTAATGTGTCCATAAGTATGGTTGCCAACTTCATGACCTTGTTCGACTATTTGCTTTGCAATTTCAGGGTACTTTTCAACATGGTTGCCAACCATAAAAAACGTGGCCCTGACCCCTTTTTCAGCCAATACTTTTAAAATATCAGGGGTATATGCTTCGCTCGGTCCGTCATCAAAAGTCAGAACCACTTTGTTGCCGGCTGAAGGTTTGCGACGGATAATATCGGTTTGAACCCCGAAACCGTGGTAAACGTAATAGTAGGCAATACCCATCAACAGGGCCGCCGAAATAAAAACCGTTCCCGACCAGAGAAATATTTCACTGATCCTGGCAAATGGGACCAGGAAGGCGATCAACCTGGTCGTATAATAGCTGATCACGACAGAACCCGAAATAAAAATCATCATGATCAGACCTCTTACAAATAAGTCGATAAGCAAATCAAAACCTCCTCGGCAAGGCGAGTCCTTCGCAACAATATACTTTGATATCGTCACCCTCGCCTCAGGCGGAACTGAGTTTTCCTGTTTGGGCAAAAGGCCGCAGCTGATAATTTTTATTCAGGCCGACCCGGTAGCGTTCGCCCCGCCAGGTAAAATCGATAGTACAAGATTGATCCAGGCAGCCGGCCGGGTTTTCAAACCGCAGGCTTAAAAGGGATGACTCTAAAAGCGGTCTGCCGTCATTGCTTTTCAAATACAGCTTGGGAACGTCGTAGGCATGCTCGCCGGGAACATTAACGTTCAAGACCGCATTTTCCGGGGTTTCTTCCACACTCGGCGGCGATAAGCCCGGGCTGCAATCAAAAGTGGTCGCCCACTGGATATGCCCTTTGAGTTCTTTTGTATCTTCAAACAGGTAGCGAAAATGCTGGTACCGGCAGAAAATAATTTGCGTTGCCCAGGCTGAGGACATACCAAACTGCATAACAGCGGGATCGCCCGGCCCGCGAGAACTCCAGCCTATTTCCCCGGTCTTGCCGTTGTAAGTCTCATAAAGACCCCTGGAATTATAAAGGGTGCGGACCAGCCTCCGGTGTAACTCCCGGGCTTCCTCCTCATAACCATACCGGAACAACACTTCCAGGGCGGTGTAATTGTTAATCATCCAGATTTGCCCGCGCCAGTAGTAACCGTCTTTCCGGCTGTTGTATGATTTATCATCAAAAGCCACGCTCGGTATGCCGTGTGGACCCCAGAACTTTTCAGGGTTTAAAAGATATTTCTCGATTACGGCGCGGATATTTTCAAGGCTGGACGCCGCGCCCACAAAAGCCGGCCACCACACTGTCGGAGTAAAAACTTCGATGAACCTGCCGTTGCGGCGATCGAGCCAGGCTTGATGTTTCGGATCCCATGAATCCTGATCAATTTTTTCTTTCAGCGCAAAACCGCGCTTTAAATAGTCGGCAGCTTCTTCCTTTAAGCCTGCCTTCCTGCAGAGATAGGCTACATTAATGTAGGACTGAAAAATCCAGCAGTTCAGGTCCACTGCGCTGAAAAAACGGGGGACCAGGCCGATAATGAAGCTGGGCAAAAAACTGGGCGGATAAAACCGCGGGCTGTCATCGAGCCCCGATTCCAGGCCGTTGATATAAGAGAAAAAGCCGTTTTTCAGCCTTCTGCTTTCTTCCCACCAGGCCAGGTTTTCCCGCAAAGGAGGCAGAGCCTCTTTTAAGAATTCTTTTTTTGCTTCGGCATCCTTGAAACGCTCATATACCCGTACCGCCGCCCAGGATTGGAGAGGAGGTTGAGAATAAAAATCCAGAACACCGCGCAAATAATCGTTCAGCTTGCTCGGAATCAGGTTATTCTGGGTCCCGGACAAGAAGGTGATTCCTTTTATTTTCAGCTTAAACCGGGCTTCACGCGGCGCAAAGAAATTGCCGTCCAGCTGGGTCAGCAATACATCTGCCGCTTTCTGAGGGTTCCATTCACTGAGACCCAAAACATGCTGAGGGGTATCCCACCCCCAGATAAAGGGAAAATAAACCTTGGCCGGTACAGAACCCCACCTTTTCATGTTGCCCCGGGGGTAGTAAAGGCTGTTTTGCAGCGCCCATGAAGCCAGTTTTAAGATGGTCCTGGAAGATTCCCTGTTCGCCTCATAAGGCACCGGCAGCTGCTCTTCAAAGCGGCTCCAGCGCCTTTCAGCGCCGCGTTTTACATTTTCCATATTGCGAAGGGTCCTCTCTGCCCGCCCGGCAAGGCTTCCCTCGCTGTCGGCAGAAAAGGAGATGACAACCGACCAGGTTATTTTATGACCGGGTTTTAACTCCATCCACTCACCCTGCAGTTCCTTTTTCCCGGTATAGCTGCCGGACGATGGCAGGAAATAAGCAAACATTTTCAGGCCGGGCAAACGATAGCTTAAGGCCGGGCAAACGATGACGGTTAGTAAGCTGCAAACCGCTCCCTCTTTCTTTGAAAGAGGTAAACCCATTAAAATGGGGATAGGGGTTTTCCAAATCCCGCCCCCGGGTGGGCAGCAAAAAACAGGCCGGCTTGACCCGCCTCGATTCATCAGCCCCTCCCCCGGTAACCTGCCATTCAGTTTCAAAAACGGCCAGGTTGTGCTGGGCAAAATAAAGCCTGCTGCTTAACGTATAGCCCCCGTCCCTGGCCTTCTCTTCAATAGAGTAAGGCTGTAAGCGGATTTCTCTTGATTGAGGAGATTTAAAATAGGCCCTGCCGTTTTCATCGTACAGGCAAGCCGCAAAATCATATAGACGCCCCGCTCCAAAAGAAGCCACGGTGGCAAAGAGAGCAGTACAGGAAGCCGGTTTTTTCTCGGTAACCGCTTTAAAACCACAGTGGCTGCCCAGATCGCTTAAAGGCGAACCGCTTGTGGTCCCGGCAACATAATTCGGCGCGCCGGAACATTCGGCAAAAAATTTGACAGGCCGGACCAGGTTTTTCAGCTGCCTGCTGTAGATAAACCAGGCAATAAGCAACACTAAAACTACAATCGGCAGAAAATACAGTTCAAACAGACCTTTCTATAAATGCGGAGCTACAGGTTCAAAGCATGAGATCTGTCAGCCGCATTCTTATGTCAATTTATCCTGCAATATTATAATACTTACCATCCATAAAATAAAGATTTATTTGCATGGTGGATAAAATGACTGGCGCAGAAACTTTCCTTACTATTTATAGTAACATAAACATTGAACAAATCAAAATAAACGGCCCGGTTTAAATGCAGGGGAATACTTGAGGCAAAATATGATAGAATAGCGTTGTATGCTTTTTATGAATAAGATTACCGGAGCTAACCATGAACAAAACTAAAGGCCTGCTGATGGTTACAGGCGCAGGAATATGCTGGGCGACTACCGGATTATTCGGCACCATCCTTTTCAGAGAAGGGCTGGATCCGGTAAATGTGGCTTCAACCAGGACCATGCTGGCTGCAATTCTGTTCCTGGTTTTCCTGCTTGTTGCGCACCCCCAAAAATTAATCGTCAGCCCGGGGGAAATCTTTGCTTTAGCCCTCGGAGGCCTGACCGGAATAGCAATCTTTAATATCTTTTACCTGAGCGCCATCGATGCAGCCGGCATGTCCACTGCAGTAGTCCTCCTGTACACCTCTCCGGTATTCGCGGTAATCCTTTCCCGCATCTTTCTGGGCGAAACCCTTTCCCGGATTAAAATTGCCGCCCTGTTAACTGCTTTTACCGGGGTGGTCCTGGTAGTGGAAGCGTTTGATTTCCCTGCCCTGCTCCATGATTCGCGGTCAGCCTTAATGGGGCTTGGCGCCGGCCTGTTCTTTGCCCTGCTCAGTGTTTTCGGCAAATATCTTACCGGTTCCACCCACCGCCTGACAACCTCATTTTACCTGCTTTTTACGGGCGCTTTTTTCCTGGCCCTGGTTCGACCGCCCTGGCTGGCGGTAATGGAAATCGGCGCTTCCCCTTACCTGCTGCTGGCCCTGGCCGCCCTGGTAATCATATCCACTTTTTCATCCCACTTCCTTTACATTTACGGTTTGAGCTACCTGGAAGCGGGGAAAGCCAGCATTGCCGTGGCTATAGAACCGCCGGCTGCTATTTTTTTAGCCTACATTTTCCTTGGGGAAAGGTTGGCCCCTGTCCAGTATGCAGGAGTTATCATGGTTCTGGCAGCAGTGCTGATGCTCAGGCTCCCCGCTAAAGAATCCAGATAAACCGTTCAGGAGCAGCTCCGGGAAAAATACGTTTCGGGAAGGGTAATATTTACATTGCCGCTTGCTTGAGCTCATCGACACAGTTTAAAATCAAGCGGGATCAATCCGGCACAGGCAGTCGTAGTAAGCAGCCTGCTGCCCCATGTCCGTCATCCCATCGGGGGTCAGTTTATTTACCGCCGCACCGGAAGAATGCCACCATCCTTCATAAATCATAACCGTTTCAGGAGGAACATCTTCGCTCACCGATATTTCTGCTTCGATACTGCCTCTCGGGGAAGATATCCTGGCCCGCATCCCTATGGCTAGCTGTGCTTTCCCAGCCGTTTCAGGATGGAGATAAGCAAGGGGCTTTCCCTTTTCGGCAGGGATCCTGTGTGTTGAATGAATCGAGTCCCGGGGGTGAGGGGTTAGAAACCAGTACTTGTAGCCCTGATCATGTAAAATATGATCAGATAGTTCCCGCGGCTCCTGGTAGGTGGGCAGGGGGGCGCCCCCGTCTTTTCTCGCCGCTTCTGAATAAAAGTTATACTTCCCATCAGCTGTATTAAAAATTCGGGTGGCCCAGGGAATATCTTCGCCGCCCGGCACCAGCAGCGGCCCTTTTTCCTTTATATCTTTGAAAGTAATCCCGAACTTTTCAGTTAAAGGCTTGATGGCCCGGGCCAGGATCTCCTCCCTGCTCCAGCAGGGATAACCGCTTACTCCCATTTGAACAGACAGCTCCCTGAATACCTCGTGTTCCGAACGGCATTCTCCCGGAGCATCCACCAGCCTGGGTCCGTAACCCAGGTACTGATGACTCATCGAATTAAAGAAAAGATCTTCTTCTTCCAGGAAAAAGGTAGCCGGCAGGACCAGGTCGGAAGCCGCCGCCGTGTCGGTCATAAAATGCTCGGCTGTAACAATAAAGGGCACCCGGGCCATGGCATCATTCAACCGGTTGCTGTCGCCAATTTGGACCAGGGGGTTGGAGCGGCTAATATAAAGAAACTCAATCTCCGGATCGTCGAATTTCAAGATACTGTCGGCCAGCTTCGGTTTTGGATAAAAACGGCGCCGGGGTTCAAGATCGTCTCCTTCCAGGAAGGAGTGATCGATATGGCGGGTAATCCTGAAGTTAGCATAGCTGGCTCCTCCTCCCCGCAGACCAATGTTCCCCGTCAGGGCGGCGAGGGCATCGATGGCCCTGATCATATTGCCACCGTTGCTGTGCCTTTGGGGTCCAATGCCGATCAGGATAGCAGCCGGTCCGGCACTGGCATATTCCAGGGCCAGGTCGGTTATTACTTCTGCCTCTACGCCGGTTAGTTCAGCAGCTCTTTCTGGAGAATAATGTCTGCACAACTCAGCAAAATGTTCGAACCCCGTGCTGTGTTGATCGATAAAGTTCCAATCGGCCAGGTTCCGGTCTATTATAACCCCGGCCAGGGCCAGGGCCAGGGCTCCATCAGTTCCCGGTTTTACCCTCAGATATTTATCCGCAACAGAAGCGGTTGCGGTGCGGACCGGATCGATCAAGACTACCCGGGCCCCTTCCCGTTTTGCCCTGCTGATGAAAGTATGGAGGTGAAGGGAAGTATGGGCCGGGTTGCGCCCCCAGATCAGGATCAGTTTTGCATTGGTTAGATCGTGGTAAGGATGAGCGACAACATCACCGAAATCATATTTTTGGGCGGCCAGGCCGGCGCCCCAGCAAAGGCTGCCCTGATGGACGGTGCATCCGCCCAGGGCGCTAAAAAAACGAGCCTCCAGGTTCTTGATCAACCCGCTGTAGCCGGCATCATAATAATGCAGCAGCGACAGGGGGCCTTTCGAATCCAGGGCCTGCTTTATCTTAACTCCTATAATCTCCAAGGCTTCTGCCCAGCTTATCCTTTCAAAGGTCCCATTCCGTTTGACAAGAGGATAGCGCAGGCGCTCGGGATGATTGATCCGCTCCTCATGCTTTCTGCCTTTACTGCAAATTATCCCGCAATTATCAGGCTGGTCCGGATCGGCTTTAATTGATATAACTCTGCCCCCTTCTTCACCGACCAGCAAAGCACATTGATCAAAGCAGTCCAGGGGGCAAGTCGTTTTAGCTATGCGCATTCTTCACTATCCTTCATGAAAAGCTTTAGTGTTAGGTCCTGCACAGTAGACACTCTAATATTCACTCATAAAAGAGCTGGTAAAGATCTTCCATGCCGCAGTTAATAAGAACTGCCAGTTATAAAATCGGCCACTTTACGGTCAAACCGATCCGGGGCGGTTTCCATGGGACAGTGCCCTTCATTCTCAATAACCACCAGTTTTGAATTTGGCAGCAACCGATCTATTTGTATCCCCTGTTCCAGGGGAACCCACTGGTCATCTCCCCCCCAGATGCAAAGCACCGGCATCTTTAGCTGACCAAGATGATCTAAAAGTGGATCTTGAACAGTCCTGAGCAAATCAGGCCATATTGCTGATGTGTTTTCAATATTCAAGGGCAGGTAATAGCCTTTTACTTCATGTTCGGCAGGCTGCTGCCCGTAAGCAGAGGTCAGAAGCTCTTCAATCCGGCTTTCATCGGAAAGGAGACGGCTGCTGAAAATATTAGCCCACTGCCCAACCGGTGGATATTGAAGCAAAAACATGTATGGTGAGGGTTCGGCGGGGACAAGAGCCCCTGCAGCCAGGGTGAGGCTTTCTGTTTGTTCCGGCCTCTGTAAAGCCATGGCGGTAACAGTTGCGCCACCCATCGAATGTCCGACCAGGTTCCACTGTGTTCCTGGAAACAGATTTTCCAGCATGGCCCACAGCAATTCTCCCCGGGCTTCAGCAGAATGGTCCAGGCCCATCCTCCGTTCGCTCAAACCAAAACCGGGCAAATCCACAGCTACCACCCGGAACCCTTTTTCCTGAAATACAGGGGCAGTATAGCGCCAGGAAAAAGTCGATGCGCCCAAACCATGGACCAGCAGGACATTTTTGTCCATGTCATTGATACGGGGCCATTTTCGATAGTGCAGTTCAATTCCATTAATCTCAATAAATTCGCTATTGGAAAAGGCCAGATCTTCCCGGGTTAAACCCGCGTCTTCTGTAGCAATTAGATAGGGAACAATACTGAACAGGATAAAGAGAGCTGCCAGGAACGCGGCCGTTTTTTTAATAATTTTTACCGCCAGATCGGAATTCCTGCCCCGGCCTTTCAAAACAACATCACTCCCAAAACATACAAGTTTTTATCTCGTTTTTATTCCAGCGCATATATAGCGGGCTTAACCCCGATTATTCCTTTTTCCAGGTAACTGCGGAACTATAACTGCCACTTCCCATGCAAATTCATTATAACGTACAATTGCCGGAACTGCCCGGCTAAAAATATGTCGACTTATAACTCCAGGCCCAACGTGCTCTCAAAAAGACCTGAAAATGCTGCCTCACCAACTAAGGAAATAAAATCGCTATTTTTTATCCAAAAGCCAGCCCAGGGAAAGTCTCTTCAGGGTGACCTCCTCCGGATGGCCCGATTCGGGATCCCAGCCGGCAAAACGGTAATAAAGATCACGAGCCGACTCAAACTCTTCCCGGTCAAGCGCCGCACCTTCCGAGGGCCCATTGGGAAGAGCTTCAAAAATCCGTTCCGGCAAAATATCATCTGTTTTGCCAAACCCTTCGCGGGCGTTAAAAAAGCGCATCATATTAATCCGCCGCTCTCCGGCCAGCATCAATTCAAATAAGGAGGTATCCCATCCCAGGCCGTAGCGGCACAGGTCCACCAGTTCGCCGGGGCCATATACATGCCAGGCGGGCCCCCATACAAAATGGCAGAGACAGAGGCTGTCGGCCAGGGCATAAAAACACTGGCTGTTAAAGGCAAATCGCACCTTTTCCTCATCTATGCCTGTATCCTGGTCGGGCCGGTAACCTTTCCAGATGCCGAGCTGGTTCAGCTTCACCCAGGTCCTACTTTTCGGGTTGGCGGTCAAAACCGTGTCATGGGCGCTGGACTGATGATCAGCTCCTTGCGAATTGACGGCATATATTAATCCCAATGACGGTTTCTGCTGGGGCATATGAGCCGGCAGTTCCTGGCCTTTTGCAGTAATGCTTAAATCCAGCGCCTCTCCTCCCAGTTTCCTGGAAGCTATTTTGCTTCCTTCCGCCAGCAGGGCGCCAAGGCCTTTCTTGAAGGTAATCTGTTCAATTATCTCCGGCAAAACCTCTTCATTACCAAATGTCAGTTCCAGCCCTCCCGTATCGTCCCGGGTCAGCAGGCCTTTTTCGAAACATTCCATGGCAAAAGAGATCGTTGCGCCGCAGGATATGGTATCAAGGCCATACATATTGCAAAGCTGGTTGGCCTGGGCAATAGCTTCCAGGTTTTTAATGCCGCAGTAGGAACCGATGGCGGCACAGGTTTCGAACTCAGGGCCCCCGTAAAGCGGATCGATCACACCCGGCACCTCAACTACCCGCTTGCACCTTACAACGCATCCGTAACAGGTGTCCCTTTTCTTGAGGATGCTTTCAGTCATTGTTGTGCCGGTAATCTGATTTGCTCCTTCGGGGAACCAGCCTGACTGCCAGTTCCTGGTGACAAGGTAACCGACCAGGTTTAAACTCTCCAGGTCCCCGGAAGTGCCGTTTTCCGCCAGGTTGCTCAAGACACTATTATTCCGGATCCGCTCCGGCGCAGCAGAAGAAAGCTCCTTTACCCTGTCCTGGTCGACCGGTTTCGGCTTCTTTCCTTTTTTTACTACCACTGCTTTCAGGTTTTTTGAGCCCATAACCGCTCCGGTTCCAGTCCGGCCGTTGGCCCGGTTGCACATGTTCATGATCGAAGCATATCTAACCATATTTTCTCCGGCCGGGCCGATCTGGGCGATCTGAACATCTTTTTGATCCAGTTCCGCCCGGATCGTTTTTTCAGCCTCCCCGGTTACTTTCCCCCAGCACGATGCAGCGCTGCGCAGTTCGGCCTGATCGCCATTAATATAAAGATAAACAGGATCCGGAGCCCGCCCCCTGAACATAACCGCTTCCCAGCCATTGGCTTTAAGTTCGACCGGGAAAAACCCTCCGGCCTGACTGTCGGCTATGGCTCCTGTAAGCGGGCTTTTTGTGGTCACATTAACCCTGCTCAGCCCGCTGATGGGCAGACCGGTTATAGGCGAAACTGCCATGACAAGAACATTGTTAGCGGAAAGCGGATCGACCCCTGCTTCAATTTCGTTCAAAAAAAGATAAAGGCCAAGGGCAGAACCGCCCGGATAAAGGCGGTATATTTCTCCCGGTATCGTTTTCGTAGACACAGTTCCACTGCTTAAATCAACATCTAAAACCCTGGCTTCAGGAAAAGGACTCATCAAAAATCGCTCCTTTGCTTTATTAAACCTTCTCGATCCCGTTATCTTACCTGAGCAAGTTTTTCAGCCCATTAATTCAGGCTGTTCTACAGAAATTGGTAGAACCCTTTTTCTGCCGGCCCTTTTTTTTATAGCCGTAAAATAAAGCTCCGGCACCATGAATAGATTGTAACTTTTTCTACCTGACTAAAAAATGCTTTTAAAGGCAAACCTGAAAGAGCGACTTCCCCGGACCGGCTGTAGTTTCAAAGCTTTAGACCCGGAGGTATTCTTCCATTTCCTTCCGGGATCGGGTATTAAAAATATCTTTTCCCCCCAGCCATCCCTTGCGGGCAATGGCCACTCCCAGTTCGGTATCTTTAAAATCTTCCACCCGGTGGGCATCGGGGTTGATAGATACCTGCAGGCCCATTTCTTTAATTTTTTTCAGGTGTCGCCAGTCCAGGTCCAGGCGGGCGGGGCTGGCGTTTAATTCCAGGATCACCCCATTGTCCAGGGCGGCCTGAAAGATCTTTTCCAGGTCGAAGGCAGAACTGTCCCGGCCCAACAGCAGCCGGTTGGTGGGGTGTCCCAGCATAGTCACCAGGGGATGGCGCAGCGCCTCAAGTAATCGGGAAGTCATTTTCTCCCGTTCCATTTTTAATCCGGAGTGGACAGAGGCGATCACAAAATCAAGCTTTTCCAGGACTTTGTCATCGTAATCCAGGCTTCCGTCGGAACGGATATCCGCCTCCACACCGTGAAATATTCCCACTTCGGGATAGTTCTGCCGCAGGACTTCAATCTCTTCGCGCTGTCGCTCCAGGTCACTTTCAGCCAGTCCCCCTGCATAATAGGCGGACTGACTGTGGTCAGTAATACCCACATATTGATAACCATGTTCGCGGCAGTAAGCAACTATTTCCTCCAAAGTATTGATCCCGTCACTGTAGTTGGTGTGCACATGGAAAACACCGCTGATATCTTCTTTTTCAACCAAAAGCGGCAGGGTCCCCTTTTCTGCCGCCTCTATTTCACCATAATTTTCTCTTAGCTCCGGTTGAATATACTGGAGGCCCAGGATTTCAAAAAATTCAGCTTCGCTGCTGCACTTTAGCGATTCGCCGTTGCGGAAAATACCGTATTCATTAATCTTTAGCCCCATAGCTTTGGCCCGGTGGCGCATGGCCGTATTATGCTCTTTGCTTCCGGTAAAATGGTGAAGGGCAAAGGGATATTCTTCTTTTTTAACCACACGCAAATCGACATTGATCCCTTCATCAAGCCGTACTGAAACTTTTGTATCACCCCGGGCGATCACTTCTTCCACCCGTCCAAGCCCGGTGAAAAAGTCTGTTAAACCGGAGGGTTCATCGGTAGAAGCAACCAGGTCAATATCTTTGACAATCTCCCGGCAGCGCCTGATGCTTCCGGCCAGGCTTATCTGGTCCAGAGCCGGATATTCCTTTAATTCTGCTAACAGGGTGTCGGCTGCCTGAAGCGCTTCAATGAAGAAAAACTGGCCTTGATAGCGCCTCAGGAATTCAATCCCTTCGAGAATATTTTCCTGTGTTCTAGAGCCAAAACCCTTCAAACCCACCAGCCTATTTTCCCGGCAGGCATATTCCAGTTCGGCCAGGGAAGATATCTCCAGCATATCGTACAGGGCGCGAACCTTACGGGGACCTAAACCGGGAACCCGGAGCATTTCCAGCAACCCTTCAGGAACACTCGCTTTAAGTTCTTCATAATAAGGCAGTTCGCCGGTCAGAACATATTCCTTAAGCTTTTCATTTAGGGCCGCCCCGATACCCTTGACATCTTTAAGTTTGTCCTCCTGGACAAGCCGCCGCAGCTCTTCTTCACCCATCATTTCTACAGTCCGGGCGGCATTGTAGTAGGCCCTGCTTTTAAAGGGATTTTCTCCCCTGAGCTCAAGGAAAACACCAATTTCTTCAAGCATTTTTGCTGTGCCCTGTTTTTCCATATTCATCCTTTCCGGCCTGTTAACAATTAGCGCTTAATCCCGGCCCCGCGCTAAAACTGAGCGCCTTATCGCAGGAAGGTTTATTTGATTGATCTGTTTACAAGATAACCAAAATGCCCGTATTTTGCAAATATCTCCGGCTTCAGCAAAAATCCAAAGAAGGGTTTTCAAGGGCCGGAAAGAAATAGGTTCGAAAGACGAAAAACCAAAGAAAGGAGTGATAGAATGCGTTCTCACACCACTTATCTAACTTTTAACACCGAAAACCGGCGGGAGTATATCAACATCACCAGAGATGTGGAAAAAGCGCTTGATGAGAGCGGGATCAGGGAAGGTTTTGCCCTGGTCTCAGCCATGCACCTGACGGCCGGTGTTTACATCAATGACAACGAGTCGGGCCTGATCCACGATATCGATGAAATGCTGGAACGACTGGCCCCATATCGTAGCGATTACAATCACCATCGGACCGGGGAAGACAACGGTGATGCCCATTTGAAAAATATGCTGGTGGGGCACCAGGTCTTAATCCCCGTAACCGAAGGAAATCTCGACTTTGGCCCCTGGCAGCAGGTTTTTTACGCCGAGTTCGACGGCAGACGGAAGAAAAGAGTGGTTATTAAACTAATCGGTGATTAAAAATCTGTCCGGCTGAGTTCCAGCTTGTTCGAACGGGCGTCCTTTAAAATTAGTTTATCAAAAGCTTGCGCCCGGTAATAAAATATTCCAGGCCGTTAGAGATAATAATCCTGCAGGCACTGAACCGCCATGCTCTGCTTCTTAACGGCCTGGATCCCTTCCAGGGCAGCAAGGGCCCCCTGAATGGTGGTAATAATCGAAACTCCGCGCTGGGCCGCCAGGCGGCGCATGCGGGCCCCGTCTGATTTAGCGCTCGCGCTCTCGGGGGTATTGATGATCAGGTCTACCCGGCCTTCGTTGATATAATCGAGCATATGCGGCGAACCTTCGTTGATCCGTTTGACCTCCTCAACACTGATTCCGACATCACGAAGAGCAGCTGCCGTTCCGGAAGTGGCCAGGATCTCAAAACCCAGCCGGGCCAGCCCCCGGGCCAACTCCACTGCCTGGGGCTTATCCCGGTTGGCCACTGTGATAAAGATTTTGCCTTCCAGGGGCAGCGGCGTGCCGGCAGCGCGCTGGGCCTTGGCCATGGCCAGACCCAGGTCGTAATCGATACCCATCACCTCGCCGGTGGAACGCATTTCAGGGCCGAGAACAATATCGGTATCATCAAACCTGATAAATGAAAAAACAGCTTCTTTAACTGAGTAATACCCGGGAATTATTTCTGAAGTAAAGCCGAGCGCCGGCAAAGTTGTTCCGGCTATCACCCGGGCCGCCAGACCTGCCAGCGGCAAACCGATGGCCTTGCCAACGAACGGCACGGTCCGGGAGGCGCGAGGGTTGGCTTCCAGAATAAATACCTCCCTGCCCCTGACAGCAAACTGGATATTTAAGAGCCCGATCACGTTCAGTTCCCGGGCCAACATTTCTGTTTGACGACGGATTTCTTTAAGCTGCTGGGGGCCAATGCTGTAAGAGGGCAGGACACAGCAGCTATCGCCGGAATGGACGCCGGCATGTTCTACGTGTTCCATAATTCCCCCGATGACGACTGTGCTGCCGTCACTTACGGCATCCACGTCAACTTCCACCGCTCCCTCCAGAAATTTGTCCAGCAAAAGAGGATTGGCCGGGTTTAGCTCCGGCAGGGTGGAAATATATTTTTCAAGTTCCCCTGTTGAATAAACCACCCGCATGGCCCTGCCGCCAAGCACATATGAAGGCCGGGCCAGTAGCGGAAAACCGAGTTTTTTAGATATCTGCAGGGCTTCTTCCGGGTTATCGGCCGTGCCATGGGGTATTTCCCACAATCCCAGTTTGTCCACCACTGCCGCAAATTCGCGCCTGTTTTCCACCCGGTCTATATCCCGGGGCGAAGTGCCCCAGAGCGGCATTCCCGCCTCTAAAAGAGGTTGGGCCAGTTTCAGGGGGGTCTGTCCTCCGAATTGCAGGATAATGCCATCGGGATTTTCCTGATGACAAATGTTGAGAACATCTTCCAGGGTCAAAGGTTCAAAATAAAGGCAGTCGGAAATATCATAGTCCGTGCTTACCGTTTCGGGGTTACAGTTAACCATGACCACTTCATAGCCTTCTTCCTGCAGGGTCATGGCCGCCCGTACGCAGCAGTAATCAAATTCCAGACCCTGACCGATGCGGTTCGGTCCGCTGCCCAGGATCATAACTTTGCCTTTTTTCTCCTTTTTGCTCCCCGTCCTTTCCGGCGCGTCGGTTTCTAAAGCGCCTTTTTCATAGGTGGAGTACATATACGGGGTATGGGCTTCAAATTCGCCGGCACAGGTATCGACACGCCGGTAAGCGGGGTAAACCGACCAGGCCTGCCTTCGCCTGCGCACTTCCGCCTCGCTGTCTCCTGTTAACCTGGCAATCCTTTCATCAGAAAAGCCCCAGGCCTTGGCCCTCCAGAGCAAACCTTCTTCCAGCTCCCGCTTTGCCTTAATTTCTTTTTCCAACAAAATAATTTGTTCCATCTGATCTATAAACCAGCCGTCAATCCCGCTCAACCTGCTGATATCATCGGGGGTAAAACCCGAGCGAAGAGCCACGGCCAGGCTGAAAATTCTTTCGGGNCGGGGGATCTGCAGCTGTTCTTCCAGCCAGGCAACCCGGTCCGGATGTTCAACGGCCATCTTCTCCTCGATAAGACCGTCAAAACCCTGCTCCAGCGAACGGAGGGCCTTCTGCAGGGCCTCTTTGAAGGTCCTGGCAATACTCATAACCTCCCCGACCGACTTCATCTTGGTGGTAAGAACCTGGTTGGCTCCCGGAAACTTGTCAAAATCCCAGCGGGGTATTTTAACCACCACATAATCAATAGCCGGCTCGAAGGACGCAGGAGTTTCCCTGGTAATATCGTTTGAAATCTCGTCCAAACTGTACCCTACAGCCAGCTTGGCGGCAATCTTGGCAATGGGGAACCCGGTTGCTTTGGAAGCTAACGCCGAAGAACGGGAAACCCTGGGATTCATTTCCACCACTACCATGCGGCTGGTTTCCGGATCCATGGCAAACTGAATATTACAGCCCCCTGTTTCCACCCCAATTTCCCGCAGGGCCCGGATGGAGGCGTCACGCATCATCTGGTATTCGTGATCGCTAAGGGTTTGGGCCGGGGCTACTGTTATGCTCTCCCCGGTATGCACTCCCATGGGATCCATATTTTCAATGGAGCATATAATAACAACATTATCATTGCGGTCACGCATCACTTCCAGTTCGAATTCCTTCCAGTTCATCAGGGCTTCTTCTACCAGGACCTGCTTGATAGGGCTGTTGTAAAGCCCCGCTGAAACCATTTCCACCAGTTCTTCTTCATTTTTAGCAATACCGCCTCCGGCGCCTCCCAGGGTAAAGGAAGGTCGAATTACCAGGGGATAATCCTTCCTGGCGGCAAATTCAAGGGCTTCTTCAACGCTCTTTAAATGGACGCTTTCAGCCGATTCCAGCCCGGCCCGGTCCATGGCCGCTTTAAAAAGATCTCTATTTTCCGCCCGGTTAATTACCTCGGAGTTGGCACCGATCAATTCCACCCCGTAAGTCTCCAAAATCCCGGTTTCATCCAGCTCCACGGCGATGTTTAGGGCGGTCTGCCCGCCCAGTGTCGGCAGCAGGGCCTGGGGACGTTCCTTTTCAATAACCATGGTCGCGGCTTCCACTGTCAGAGGCTCGATATAAGTTCGGTCGGCCATTGCGGGGTCGGTCATGATCGTAGCAGGGTTGCTGTTTATAAGGACCACTTCGTATCCTTCTTCTTTTAAGGCCCGGCAGGCCTGGGTTCCGGAATAGTCAAATTCGCAGGCCTGGCCAATCACAATCGGCCCGGACCCAATAATCATGATTTTTTGCAGGTCGTCTCTTCTTGGCATGATCAGGCTCCCCCCTTTCCGCTGTCTACTTGCATCATCTGCATAAATTTATTAAACAAATAGGTCGAATCATGGGGTCCGGGGGAAGCTTCAGGATGATACTGGACAGAAAACCACTTCTGCTCAACATTTTCCATCCCTTCCAGGGTGTCATCATTAAGGTTGATATGGGTAACCGTTGTCCCCCGGGGCATATTATCCATATCAACACAATACCCGTGGTTTTGGGAAGTGATATGGACTTTGCCTGTGGAAAGGTCTTTTACGGGATGGTTGGCGCCCCGGTGACCGAAGGTAAGCTTGAAAGTCTTCAGGCCGGAGGCCATGCCAAGCATCTGGTGGCCGAGGCAAATGCCCATTATCGGCGTTTTACCTACCAGCGCCCTGACTTCCGGGACCAGCTGCTTTTGCACCGCCGGGTCTCCCGGCCCGTTTGACAGGACAACCCCATCAGGCTTCAAAGCAAGCACATCGGCCGCCGGAGTGCGATAAGGAACCACTGTGACCCGGCAGCCCCGCAGGGTAAGGTGCCTGAGAATATTATATTTCACACCGTAGTCATATACCACAACATGATTGCCTTTTTCCGGGTAAGCCCAGCTGAAAGACTGGGGGTTCGAAACTTCATCGACCAGGTTCCGGGTATCGAATTCCCGGCTGCCCAGCAGTTTCTGGCGAAGCTTTTCAGGGTTTTTTCTGCGGTGGAAAGAACTCCTTTCATGGTACCCATCCTGCGCAGGTGCAGGGTAAGCGAGCGGGTATCGATACCCTCCACGCCCATAATACCGTGCTCTTCAAGGTAATTGCTCAAAGAATCCTGGGCCCTCTGATTGCGGGGCCTGCGGCAGCATTCCTTTACTAAAAGACCCTCCACCTGGGGAGAGTCCGATTCCATATCATATTCAGTTATGCCACAACTCCCAATAATGGGGTAGGTAAAAGTCAAAATTTGCCCCCGGTACGAAGGATCCGTGATCATTTCCTGGTAGCCGGTCATGGCCGTATTAAAAACCACTTCCCCGAATACTTCACCCTGCCCCGAAAAACAATCCCCTTTCATGGTAAAACCATCTTCCAATACCAGCAGCGCTTGCAGGGCCATCTCCTCCCTTTCCATTTTAAGCCTGGGATAAAGCTACTATTAAAATCGATTTAATATATCTTTAAAATTATAACGGCTAATCCGGGGATTGACAACCTACCTGCGGCAAAAAGATTCAACCGCGCGGTCGATTCTTTTCAGGGCCTCTTCCACAACCCTGCGGGGGCAGCCCAGGTTCATGCGCACGAACCCTTCCCCGCCTGGACCGAAAATGTAGCCCGGGCTCAAACCGAGGCCCGCTTTTTGCTCCATAAATTGAGCCAGTTCAGCGCTGTCCAGGCCCAGCCTGCGGCAGTCCAGCCAGGCCAGGTAGGTGGCCTGGGCGGGAGTTACCTTTATCTCCGGGATATTTTTACCGGTATAGCCCCTTACAAGAGCATGATTATCTTCAAAATAGGCCAGGACCTGATCCAGCCATTGATCGCCATACCTGTAGGCAGCCTCGGCAGCGTAAACAGCAAAAATATTGGGTCTGGACATATCGTTGTTTTCCAGGGCAATCTCAAATTCCGAGGCCAGGGAAGGATTGGGAATGATGATATTGGAAATCTGCAGCCCGGCCAGGTTAAAAGTTTTAGTCGGAGCGTAACAGGTAATGGAATTGCGAGCGAATTCTTCTGAAATGGCAGCAAAGGGAGTATGGGTGTGGCCGTTTAACAGCAGGTCGGCATGGATTTCATCGCTGATCACCAGCACGTTATGGTCCAGGCAGATCCGGCCCAACCTTTCAAGCTCCTCCCTGCTCCAAACCCTGCCCACCGGGTTATGGGGGCTGCAAAGAATGATCATTTTTACCCTTTTATCCGCTGCCTTTTTCTCCAGGTCAATGAAATCAATTTGATACCCGCCGTCTACCTGCTGCAGGGGATTGTTCACGACATGACATCCACCGGTCTCAACTGCTTCAAAAAAGGGGTAATATACCGGCGGCTGCAGGATAACTTTGTCCCCGGGGTGGGCAAACCTTTTCACAATCCAGTGCAGGGCAGGCACCACCCCGGGGCTGTAATGGAGCCATTCCTTCTTGATGGACCAGTTATGCCTTCTTTTTAACCACTCGCCAACTGCTTCATGGTAAGATCCGGTTTCTTCCGTGTAGCCGTAAATTCCAAACCGGGCCACTTTTTCGAGTGCCTCGATAACCGGCGCAGGGGAGCGGAAGTCCATATCCGCCACCCACATGGGGATGATGTTGTCTTCGGCAAAATAACGCCCATAAAAATCCCATTTAAGGGATCCGGTATTCCGGCGATCGATTACTTCGTCAAATTCATACTTCATAAACACACCTGCCTTGATTGGATTGATTTATTGAAGGGTATCTCCTCAGCCGTGTTCTTCTGTTTATTTAATTCTGGCGGGAGGCTTGAT
>SL_8KL_010_SEDDRAFT_10001669_pt1 | contig 19202 bp, 20 predicted proteins | sample SodLakKL_010_SED_4_FD_11160 | JGI IMG/M metagenome (IMG submission 11160)
TCAAAACCACCGATTCATCTCCCACCTACGCTCTCACTTTGTGAGTAAGGAAGGCTAAGAGGAGGGAGACTTCTCGGCATTGCGGTTAAAGTAGAAAATTATATTGTATTTTGAATAAAAAAAATGTTATTCTTATAGCATTGATCGTATTCACAAAAAATTCTAAAAAAGAAAGAAGGAACCTTCATGAAACTGTCCCTTATAAAAGCTGGTCCGTCTAAAAAATACATAGTGCAGAATCTATACCCTTTATATCTTCATGATATGGCGGAAATATGGGATATGCAGCCTAATCGTCACGGTATATTCGAGGATGACGACTCTAATAGCTTAGAGTCACAGTTTCAACATTTCAATGTCTGGTGGTCAGACAACGAAATCTTTTTTCCGTACCTGATTTATCTGGAAGATATTCCTGTAGGATTCGCACTCGTGGCAAAAGCTCCTTATTGTCCAAAGAAAAGCGAAGTTTGCCTACATGAGTTTTTCATTCTTCGGCCTTATCGTCGCCGAGGGTTGGGAAAAACCGCTGCAAAACTGGTATTTGATGAGTTTCGCGGCGAATGGAGTTTTTACACCAATCCTACGACTAAAAATTATAAAGTTCAGGAATTCTGGCGTGGCTTCTTAGATTCCTATCTTTCAGGAAAGTACCGGGAAATCCTGGAAACCACGGAAAGCGACCTGGAGGTATTGGCCTTTCGTTTTAATACGCCTCCTTCTGTTTAATCATCATCGTTCGGTATCGGACGCTTCCATCGGTAAGGAAGCTCAACGGTACTTTCCGCGTCTCCATTTAATGCGAAATCTAAGAGATCCTTTAAAATATTTCGCTGAAGCGCTGCATCTCCTGCCATGCCGAAGGTTTTTCCCAGAGGGAAACGGATATGCATCATTCGCGGCGGCCGAACCTTCTTTCCCACCTTGGGCAAGTGCATAATCGATGCGGTGCGGATTCCCTGTTTTTCAATTTCCCGCTGTATCAGTCCTACGGACTGATGGCAAATATATCAGCCGGGGGTAAGGATGGCGATATCCACCTGATCTTTAACCAGGGCTTTAGCCACTTCCGGGGCGCTCTTTTTTATCAGCGGCCGGGTTTTTGGAATATAGCCGCGAAAAGCGTAAAAATTTTCTGCCACAGATCCAATCACACCGTCTTCCTTCATTTCCCGCAAACGCTCTATAGGAAAAACTACATTAATATCCAAATGGGCCTGACTGTCATCATAATGTCCGTGGGTAATCATTAAATCCTCCATTTTTGCGTCTCCGGGAACAACGCGGTAGCTAGGATCACTGCCGGTGGTGTCAAAGGGGACATCTTCCTTTAAGTGCACCCCTGCTGTAGTAATCAGAGCGACCCTCGAATCTATCAATTCTTTTTTTACCGGTGCAATCTCCGGTGCATCATAATGCTTTGAAGGTCTCAGTTCCACGGCCTTCCCAATAATCTTCTCAATAATTCCCTTTCCGTCCTTTGCCATTCATCTCACCTCGTAGTTTTATGGAGTCCAGGCTTCTTGTATGCTACCTCTTCCTTGAACATTTGTTATCAACCGACCCTTATTTATCGGCTAACCCTTGCTATTTTTTGGCTATTTCATCTGTGGTTTCGTAATTTTATTTTTACTGATTACCGAATCCACCGGGACAGCCATTTTCCCAACAAATTACGCTGCCAAGGGCTGACCGAGTCCTGAAGATTGTCCACCGCGAGGCTTTTGAAAATTTCCGACTTTGTGGGGTAGGAATAAATCAAACGTTGAAAAGCGGAAAGCCTCATTTTGTTACTGATGGCCAAAGAGATCATACCGATCATTTCTCCAGCCTCATTAGAGACCACGGTTCCGCCAATGACCCTTCCCTTTCTATCCAGAATGATCTTTACAAACCCCCTAGTATCTTCTTCTATAATACTTCGGTCCACATCCTCAAAAGTTTTAATCAAAGTCTTCCCAAACTTTCCGGTATCCTTCGCCTTAGCTTCCGTATAACCGCTATGGGCAACCTGGGGTTTGGTATAAGTGGTCCAGACAGCCTTGCTGTAGTCCGCCTTGATTTGAATCGGAAGCAACAGATTTTTCGAAACAATCTCCGCCTCGTAACCGGCCATATGAGTGAATTGATAATTTCCCACAACATCGCCGCAGGCGTAAATATTTTTACTAGATGTCTGCAAATGCTCATTTACTGTTACATACCCTCTTTTATCCACTTTTACGCCCCCATTCTCGAGGCCTAAATTCTCAGTGGAAGAGACCCTTCCAAGAGCAATAAGAAACCTGTCTCCCTCCAGCAATTTTTCTTCTCCCGTTTTTCGATTTCGTATTTTCAGATTGAAGTTTGCGTTCACTGGGCTTTCCTCTGTCGCCGAGATTTTTATCGGTTCATACCCAAAGAAAAAGGCGATGCCTTCTGTTTCTAAGATCTCTTTCATTAAGGGATGCACCTCGGGCTCATCCTTTTTAAAAAGTCGATGCCCTCTGGATATGATTACAACCTCACTTCCCAGTTTTCGAAAAGCTTGTCCTATTTCCATGGAAATCGGCCCGCCGCCCCAGATGATAAAACGCTTTGGCAGTTTTTCCATTGAGAAAAGACTCTCATTGGTTAGATAAAAAATATCTTTCAGCCCCTCCAGTTCAGGTACCCGAGGTTTCGAACCCGTAGCCAGGACAATGTTTTTACCGGTGATCACCTGCAGGTTTCCATCCTGTTCCTTTAATTCTACTTCCACCCGATGACCGTCCAGAAGTTTTGCACTCCCTTTCAGCACCGTGACTCCCATACTCTCAAAACGATCAATGGAATCGTGGGGGGCAATTTTTTCAATGGTTTGATGAATATGCTTGATTACGTCATGATAAACCCCTTGCTTTTCTGCCTGGTACAGTAAGGATTTACTTGGAACACAACCGGTGTTTAGGCAATCACCGCCCATTCTGTTTTTTTCAACCAAGGCCACCTTTGCACCCAGTTTAGCTAAAATCCCCGCAGTCATCAGTCCGGCACTGCCTGCGCCGATCACGATGGTATGAAAATCATATCTCATGGAAATCTCTCCTTCAAATGTACTTCACTGTCATCCCGTTGCTTTCTTCCAGCATCATCAAGGCCGTCCTTAGAATTTGTTTTTGTGTCTTGTNATGATTCGGATAACCCATAGGCCTCCCCATTGGATAAGGGGTAAGTANAATACGGGGCAGCTTCATACAGGTTAACCGCTCTTCAAATACTTCCGAGGCTATTACCACGGTGGAGATTCCTTCTTCTTCCAACAATCTTGAGACATGTCCCACGGACACATGGCAAACCGGTCACACCGGGACGAGTATCATTCCTTCAATCCTTTGGGCTTTAATCTTATCAATCCAATGGGTTTTCAAAACCTTTTTCAACGCCCCTTGGGAGCATGCGCCCACAAAGGAATACAAGTCATCGGAAAGTTTTCTGATTAATTTCTCATTCTCCAGTTCCTTTAACCGTTCCATGGGAAAAGTGATATTCCCGTCGATCTCAGCACCGCTGATATCATATCCTCCATGTCGTACTTTAAGATCATCTATTCCTGCGGTTTTAGGAATGGCTGAGAGTTGAGGTTTTTCCTTAAGAAACTCACCGATTCGATTGATCGCCTCTTCCTGGTCCATTTTATCTACGCCTAAGGGTCGGGGATCATCTCCTTTTAGAAAATGTCCGCTGGAGGTGCAAAGCCCAATGGAGGCTTCATGAACTTTTTTTCCTAAAGGATGGAAAGGACCGGTTTCATAGCTGTATTTCCCGGGTTTNGAATAGACTTTCTTTTGTCCATAGATAATATGCTGTTGTAAAGCTTCAGGATGCTGACCATTTAATAAATCATTCATTAAATCAAAGGATTTTTCAATAAAATCCGCTGCCTCTTCCTCCGACATATGGGCTATAAATTTGAAATTTAAGTTTGTTCTTTCACCGTAGGAAAAAGCATCCTTAAATTCTTTCATTGTTTCCATGGCTATTACCTCCGATCAATAATTTGGTCTTCCAGGTCTTCTTTGCAAATCACTATAAGATGTCTAAGCCCTGTATATGGTTAGTCATTCTTTACCCAATCGGCAACTGCTTTACACTCCAAGTAAGAGCCCCTAATAACAAAATTACACTAACAGGGATCAAAAAAGGCTGAAGTTGAATAAAATATACTGCAAAAGAACCGAGGGCCGGGGCCAGAGCTATCAGGAAGGTCGGCGCACAGCAGGCGAATCCGGTCAGCATACTGGGTAAAACCCCTAATAAACCGTACCCTGTATCAATTCGACACATTTTCCGAAAACGATATCCGAACACTGCCACCATGATGTTTGCCCCAACCAGAACTGCAAGGAATCCACCTAATAATAAATTCATAGGAGCAATAAATACTCTAATTCCCCAAAAGGTAATTGCTGCAACGGGTTCCCAAACGTAGGGTGCTCTTGTTACAAACATTCTGGTTAGGGGACTGTCCACGACAAACACCTCAAAGGTACCTTCATTGAAAAACAAATGATCAATACTGATAAGATAAACAATAAAGTACAGTACCAAAACAAAAATTCCCACGAATTTTGCCTTAGGATCTTTTAAGATTTTTCGAATCTTCTTTAGCCAACTATTTTTATTCATAAACCATCGTCTCCGGAAAAAATGCATACCAGGCAAACCACATAATGTCGTAAGAATTAACAAACTCTTCTTCTCCACCGCTTTCAATAAATACCCGCGCGGTATCAAGATTCTCATCATAGTAAGCCACAATTGACTGTTCGCCAAGAGTAAAGCGTACGGTGTTCTCCTCCGCCAGTGTGGACTTTCTTATGGCAAAAGGGTCATCTCCGATTCTTCCAGCGATTACAACTTCTTTTCTCTCAAAACGGTTATCCTGATACATCACGGGAAAAACCAATGCATTATTGTAGTAATAACCGCTGCCTTCCACGTAAGATCCATAGGGATCCCGGTTATAATCCCGGATAAATCCCGTGTTTTCCGATAGTACCTGAGCTTCCTCATAGTAGTCCTTCACACTTCCCCAAGTGGACCATAGTACCGGAAACTCTTCCAATCGCTCTCCTTTTAAGTCCCCGTCCACGGCAATACCTAAAATTTGCGGGAAATAACTGTCGGTTTCCCGGTCATACATCACAAGGTTACTGTTAATCAATTTCCCCGAGGTTCCAAAATCCGTTTCAATCCCTGCAAAGCTTCCTTTGTATCCAATGGCGGAACCGGTAAGGGGACAATAGGTTATACTTACCTTCTCACCGTCAAATTCTTCATTGACGATTTCATGCCACACTAATATCTTTTGAGGATATATAAATACGTTTTCATCCGCCTCTACGATAAAAACTACATCCTGATCATCCAACAGAAAATCCGCTTCAGACATCGAATGGTATAAAGGCTCCTCAACAGGAGGAATTCCGTCCGGCGGAGGTCCTCCGCTTTGAATATTATCATGATAGCTCGTTAACCGTTCGTCGTCCATACCGGCAAACTCCCTGGAATCATCACCTAAGACTTCACCGGGTACTCCTTCCACAGAGTCTTCAACGGGGTCACTCCTAAACATAAAAACCCCGCCAATAAGCACTACCGCTATAATGCCGAGAATTATCATTTTTTGTAAATTTTTCATCGCCTTTCCTCCTCTATTTACCCGAAAACACACTAGAAATCCGTCTCTAAAGTGACCCCTAAACCGTCGGCAATTCGGTTCACATAGTTAAAGTAAGCCGTCACCTGATTAATATCAAAAATGTCCCGATCGGTAAATCCTGCTTTTCTAAGCGCCTGGACATCTCTTTGTTGTACTTTTCCGGGACTTTCCGTTAGTTTTTTTGAATAAGCTTTGGTACCTCTCTCAGATAAAACTCTTCGAAAGCCTTTCCCAAGAAGAAGTTCAGTATATGCATAATTTCACTACTATGACCACCTATCCCAAAAAAACCGTCGTTCAGCGTCCCGATAATCCCTTAGACGGTCTTTATTTTGTTAAAACCGGAAAGCTTCGTTTGTATGCCCTTCATGAATCCGGGAAAGAATACACCATCGGAATTCTTCAGAAAGGCAACTCCTTCGGATCAACGAATCTCTTTGATCTTGGGACTAACAACGCTTATATTGAAACCCTCGAAGAATCCCTGGTTTGTCATTTTGAAAATCAACAGTTGCAAGAATTTCTTTTCATCGCCCCCAGTTAATGCTTGCCATTATCAAAACCCTGGGTAAAAAAATTGAAGAACAGCAGGAAATGCTGGAGGAGTTAGCCTTTTACGACCTCCGTCACCGTGTAGTCTTTTGGCTCAAAAAACTCGGTACTGAATTCGGCCTCGAGGAAGGAGAGTATCTTGTAATCGATCTTCCCCTTAGCCATCAGGACCTTGCCAACATGGTAGGTGCTACCCGGGAAGGGGTCTCCACCATTCTTTCCTCATTATCGAAAGAGGGTTTGATACTTCCCGGACGCAGACAAATCCGTCTGCATCGAAACCTTTTGAAACAATAATTAAAATCTTCTTTGTTTAGATTTAGAGCTTTCATTTATCTTTATTATATGTTAAATCTACGAATAACTCTGTAATATGTTTTACAGTAGAATAGTTTTTTTATGATTATTAAAATTCTAATGGGAAAAAGACCTGATGAATTATCTATATCAAATTTTCCCAAAATAAAAAAAGACTCTGTAACTCTTCATTAATAGTTACAGAATAATAGTTACAGAGTCTTTTTTTTATTTCTTTTGAACAATTTAGTACTCTTATTGTATTCCATACACCTCATCAACGGACTGGACAAACATAATACCCTTACCCGCCTCGTCGATTGAAGACTTCTCTTTTATGGCCTTTGTAACCTCCTCGGTAATATCCCGCTTTACCAGGATCATTACAATCTCTTTTTCCGGTTCGATATCAAATGCGAACAATTTACTTGTTTCATGGATCCCTGAACCCCGGGCATTAATCACCGTAGCTCCTTTAGCCCCCGACTCATTGGCGGCGTCCACCACTTCTTTTGCATTTCCTCGATCTACTATTACAAAAATTGAATGGTACATGTCCATTTTCTCACCTCCACTGGTATTATTTCCGGGCCTTGCATCGGAACCGTAATGGGATCCGATTATTTGGTTGACAGGAATGGAAAAAGCAATCCCGCTATTTGGTTTATTAAATTTTAATTTTTCAGTGATCTTTTCTAAAAAAGCTTTTCCATGCTCGGCCTTTCCTAAGGCCAGCACAATTTCCTTTCGATAGTCTGCTAGGGCTAAAAATTTCAGAATTCTATTTTGGGCGGTACCTTTTCCAAGAATCACAGTTCCCCCTGAAATGCCACACTCCTTTGCCAAGTGCATAACTTTGCTTCCCAGACCATGGTGAACAATCACCACATGGAGTTTATAGGTTTCCTTTGACATAGGATTTTCCATTACCGTTGACCCCCTTCTTTACAGTTTTCAGTTTAAAAATCGTTCCCAGAATTTGCAGGGTAATAATAGGCATCAAAAGCAATCCCCACAAATAGTTTTGGCGTGATAAAGGTTAGGATAACAGCAATAATATAACCGATTAATAAGTAATGCCACAACTGAATTTCCGGAACCACGATTCTTATCAATGACAAAGATATTGCCATTCCAACCCCAAGGGCCAGAGCACCGAGGACGATGTTTTTCTTAACATACCCAGAAGTAACATCCTCGACTTGATGCGTCAATACGTAAACAGCAGGTTCCGCTAAAATAGTGGCAATTCCAAGAATAAAGCCGATCAGGATTAGATAAAAGTATGTATCCAGACTCACAAGATAAGATCCGATCTCACTTCCCACCGCCATAAACCCGGTATTTACACCGACCAAAAATAAACTTAGACCCACCAAAGCATAGAAAAAACCCAAAGTAATTTTTCGAAGGGTATCTTTCTTAATAGGCCAGGTAAAACGAACAAGCAGAAAAATAACAACCAGAGGAATAAATACAAACAGACTTTCCATGAACGCTCCGGGAATAGCGGAGATAAAAGCACCAACAATGGAACCCTCGATTACTACCTCTTCCGCTTCCACAGAAGCAAATTCCTGCACCTCTGTAAATATATTAAGAATCATCACTGAGATCACCGCGCCCACGGAAACAATGGCAACCAGTCCAAAACTATCCTTTTCTGATGCTTTGCTGTCCTTTTTCATTGCGGTAATTCCAAGAGAAAGCGACAAAATAAAGGGCGCTGGAAATAACTCCTGCAGTCAATACATCGATTTGATTACCAAGAATCAACAGACCCGTATAAGATAGTTCTGATCCTTTTGCAATCAGCACCATGAGGATTCCATTAATCCATAGTATTCATCTTTTTAACTCCACAGAATTTTGATTAGAGTTGCTTCGTCTCTTTGAGTAATCTTTTATTAACTAAATAAAAAATCTGCCGCTAACATATAGCAACAGACCTTTTTACAATAGTGTTTAGACCGATTAATCACATATTTTCGCAAGTCTTTGAAGTTTTTCTCCTTCTACCCTATAAACCGTCCACTCGTCCATGGGAACGGCCTCCATCTCTTTATAAAACTTAATGGATGTGGTGTTCCAATCGAGGCACCACCAATCCAATCTTTCGCAATCCCGTTCCACCGCAATTTTCCCTAGAAAGGATAACAGGGCTTTTCCGTATCCCTTTCCCCGGTGCCGCGGCTTTACGAAGAGGTCTTCCAGATAGAGATTAGCTTTCCCTAAGAAAGTGGAGTAATTATGGAAAAACAGTGCAAAACCTACAGGCTCTCCGGTGACTTCGCCAATGATCACCTCTGCCTGCTTTTTATCAAACAGCGATTCTTTTAATCCTTCTTCAGTTGCCACCACCTCATCAAGCATCTTTTCATACTCTGCTAAATCTTTAATGAATTCTAAAATCAGAGGCACATCTTCTTCTCGGGCAAACCGTATTTCGAACCCTTCAATATTGTTTTTAAAAGTATCCACTTTACACATCTCCTCTCTTGTCCATCTATTTTTAATTTCTTCCCTGAATCAATGCCGGAATAAACTCTTCAATATCAAACACAAGCATTCCCCGTTCATCCCGGTAGTAAATGCTATGATTCTCCTGATTCATATAGAGATCATCATAATTCCATAAAGGTAGGGTATCCCCTATATTATTTGCTAAATTAAAATGTCTTACATAGCCCCTCCTTGAAAATTGACCAAAAGTACTGTTTTCAATCATCAAATCCTGAGTTTCCCGATTGAAATAAACCGTTCCCTTAGAAGCCCCTAAGGATTCTGGAGAATATCTTTGCATATCTAATGGGAAAAACGACATTTCCTCTGCATTACGTATTTCTAGATAAGTTCCAAGTTCTTCAACATAACTCTCACTAATTAAATCTTCAATCGAGCTGCTCTCTATCCATTCCTCAATATTATCCAAGGCTTCATAGGATATTTCCATTAATGAAATCTCTGTTTCCCTTTGTTCCTCCCCATAGCTCTCTTCCACCATCATTAACAGGTCGTTTTCTTTTAAATACGTAAGCATAATGCTTCCCTGATCCTTTTTGTGAGATAGATCTAATACCGGCTGCAATACATCATCATTGCCGTATTTTAAAATTAAGCTTCTATCTCTACTAATGCCTCCGGGGGAAAGTCCCAGAATTTCTAAGAAATAATAGCCCTGTTCCATAGGATAAAACCGAAAGGTTTCTCTTGTTCCGCCATATTGACCCAGTTGATCCAAATCATAGGTAAGACCCACCATTTCCATTAAATCCGACTGATGAAAGGTTCTCTCTTCTAAATATAGCTCCCATATATCCCGATCCTCTGTAACAATTAGTAATCGGTCCTCATCAATAGGTTCCACCTGATCAATACGGACTTCTCGTAATTCTTCAGGAATTTGTTCAAGGTCTATAACAGTTTCTTCTTCAAAATCATAAATTCCAAAAAATGCTTCCGGTGTTTCCTCTTCCTCCACTGTGTTTATATCAGAATATACCAGCATCACCCCGTGTTTTCGACTTAAGAAGTGATCACCGCTCTTTCCTTCAAAAAATACTACTTCTTCCCGGGTATTTGCAGTATGGTTTTCCACTGTTACAGTGAAGTTTTGCTGGAGTCTATCCTCTTCATGGGTTATAACAGTAAGAACCATTTCGTTATATAATAAAACCTCTAGGTTATAGTCCGCAAACTCCGGATCTGTCTCATAGGATACAGCAGGATGGACAATCAATTCATCCTGTCCTTGTTCCACTACCCAGATTTTTTCCATGACGGATTTATCTGTAACAACATAATAGTTTTCATGCTTGTCAATTTGATAATCACTGAATTCTTCTAATTCAGAAAACAAAATCATTGGATATTCTTCCGCTAATACCGCTTCATCTATTAATGTCCCCGTTTCAAAATCATAGGTTTGAAAAATCAGTTCCTGATTTCCGGAGGATAATAAAGCAATCTCATCGGAGTAGACTTTCACGCTTAATGGATTTATATCACTGAACTCTTTCATCCAACGAGGCTCTATCCTATCCATTATGTTATCGATTTGCTGACTCAAGTAATAACGCCTCAGTGACTCCAATTCTAGCCCTGAAACTTCAAAATTCCCCCCGGTGTCCACAAATTCGTAAATTAGATCTTCAGCATAACCACTGCGGTAACGAAGCTCATAACCAAAAAAATCATCAGTAGGTCTTTGATATTCCATAAGTTCTAAGGAATGAACCGCCGTATTTCTCGTAGTCCTGTCTTCCATTTTTTCAAGCACGATGCTGATTAAATCTTCTCGGCTATTGATCTCTCCCCGATGTTCCCGGTAGGTTTTTTCCATTGTTAAAATATTTATGTCTTCCTCTGTGTAAAAACCATTTACCCTCATATTAAGCCTGTAGATATTTCCCTCGGAACTCTTACTGTAATGAAAATCAAAATCATGATAAAAACCCTTCTCCTCCAGGGTTTCTACCACTTCCATCTCTAGGGACCCCTGGGGTAACTCATCAGTACCTACAGTAAAACCCATCAGCTCTGTCATTCGTTCCATATCTTCTATAATATAGGTTGTGGGGTTTCTCGGAATCACAAAAAAGAAGCCCTCAGGATTTTCCGCCTGCCATGTTCCTCTATCCTGCTTTGCAAGTCGAATTTCCTCAGGAAGGACCATGTTCTCCCGTCCTGCACTATTTAAAGCCTCTACATAAATTTGGTTTACAGCATCTTCAATGGAATCCGCTTTCCAAACTTCTTGTTGGATCACTTCTTCGTATAAGTGATCATATATGTCCGATAGTCTCGGCCAGGATAATATCACTTCATAGGTAGCTTCATCTCTTTGACCGGTAACTTCGATTAATTCTTGAATTTCAATATGTTCCACAAGTACAGCATCGTATTCCTCTGCCATATCCATTTTCGCTTCTTCAAAAGCATTTTCTATAGCTTCATTTTTTGCCGCCGCCTCTCCCGTTCGGCTTATGTATATACTTCCGATCACTGCTGCGATCAACAAAACAATAACAACCCCTAAAAACCATTTTACTTCCCTGTTGCTATCCTTCATAATATCCCCCTTCTGCCTCTTATCTAATGTTTTTATGTATCTTTACACATAAATCTTTTTTCTTATAATACCACAGCAAAGGTGCGGTTTCAAAATTTTCCTTCGCCATTATTCGACAATAGGATCATAAACAAAAAAAGCCGAGGCTTAATTATCCAGCACTCAACTTAATATTATATCCTCCTCCCTACCACAGCTTATTCTATTATAGTATCTTATTCTTTCGTACCGGTATAGATAAATTCCTGATCATTCATCTTAATGGCACTACCTTCATCCACCCCAATTACATTACCGCAGGGACAGCGGTACTCATCTACCACTACTTCCATTTGATAATTTCTTTTGATTCGGCTCTTATGGCATTTTAAGACCTTTCCTTTTCCTATCTTCCGGTACTTAAAGAGTTTAGTTTTGCATTTGGCACATTTAATGGTCAGCATATGAAACACTCCTTATGTATATTACTTTAGTACTTAATGAACTTCTTTGCAATCTCATTGAAACATTTTTCTTTTGAAATTCGTCTTATGGGTATAGGATTATTAAGGATCCTATTCTTTTCACCGTATATTTATGCTTAATCACGAAAAATTCAAGAAAGGAGAGTATGCATGCTTAATCGACAAAAACTAACTCTATTAACTGTGATTTTATTACTTTTGGTATTTACCGCTTCCTGTGGTACACCCCTTGATCCCACTGTACGATCCCAGGAAGGCTATATTGTGGATATAACCGAGGAACGAATTTACGTAATCAGTCACATTGATCGGGAGGATATCCATGAGCTGACCGAAGAAGAGCTTTTGGAAAAAAGTGTTGAAGGTTCTGATAACCGAGACCTTATAGCGGTATGGTATAACGTAAGCAGTGTGGATGACTACCAAGTTGGTCAATACGTTGAGGTTCGCTCCCGAGAAGTTTTAGACAGCTTTCCCCAACAAGCGGATGCCGCCGGGGTATCCATATTAGATGAGCCGTAGAAACTATTACAAACGTAGATATCAGTAATAAAGCTTTTATAACTAACCGCCATGGATTTACAGACATCCATGGCGGTTATTTTGAGGCTTATTTCATATACAGAAAAATCATGTTTAACGTGCCTGAACCGTTATGGAAACCGGGCTCTTTTTTTCGTAAATTGATTTGAAGAAAAAGAACCCGATCATGATTGTCATAATACCGCTTACAATAAAGGGTATCGGAGCTAAGGTGTAGTCGAAAACCATTCCGAAGAACATCTGCCCCATCGGAACTGCTGCCATGGAAAAAGTTTCTTTTACGGAACTGACACGACCTAGCATTTCTAAAGGAACCTCCCTTTGCATCAGGGAAGATACACCAATATTAGTAATTACTGCAATAGATGTAATCATCATCGCAAAAGAAACCATGGTGATAAAAGGTACCGTATTGAGTGTAAATCGATCGATATATAAGTTGGATGCATGAAGGGCGATTACAACAATCAGTACTCCGATGGCCATGACTGCATAGGCTAATAATTTTTCCAAACTATAACGTTTACTGAGAACACCGGTAAACAGACTTCCGACCAAAGACCCCGAAACTAAGGCTGTTTGCAGGATTCCCAATTGCCAGTCCGTAACTTCGAGAAGCTGATTGGCTACAAATATCAATCCCACAGAAATTGCAGGGGAGATTAAAGCGTTCGCCGCTAGGGCAAGGCCCATAATGTTACGAATTAACTTATGACTTCGAATAACTTCAATTCCTTCAAAAAAATCAGACCTGAAATCCTTATAGGAAGGTTTTGTTTTTTTCTTGTTCGGACTCTCAAGTTCAATGAACATTTCCGATATAGCCGATAGGATAAAAGAAACTGCATTGATCAGGAGTACTACGGATATACCATACAAACCGAAGATCAATCCCGCTACCACAGGATAAAGCATGTAACAGAGGGTCAGTGTTAAACGATTCAGGGAGTTTGCTCCTACCAGCTCTTCCTTTTTAACAACTGACGGGATTGCGGTCCCGATCGCCGGAGAAAAAAGTGCAGAAATCAGAGACATACTGATTACTGTGATATAAATATGTATAATGGTAAGCTCTGTGGTTTTTGACACGATAAACAATCCTCCGATTATTACCGCGGAGAGTAAATCCAGGTAGACAATTATTTTTTTTCGATCAAACCAATCAGCAAATACCCCACAGATGGGACCTGCAATCAGGCGAGGTACCATTCCGATAGCCAGAACCGAAGCGAACATGGTACCGGAACCTGTCAAATGGAGAATATATAAGGATAAAGCAAAACTTTGCATTCCACTTCCAAAATGTGATACAAACTGACCGATTACAAGCAATGCTAAATTTTTGTTCTTTAACAGCTTCCACTCCAAAATCATCACTCCTTCAATTGTATATCATAATTCTATCATGGAGTTTAGCCGTGGCATACCCTTGGGTATTGGGAAAATAGAAGGCTTGAAAGTAGCTTAATCCTACTTTTTTTATTGTTTTGAAGAAAGTTTCCATTTCACAAAAATCTCTTCCGTAATTTTAAGAGCTTCCTTGTATTTATGTTGAGCTTTTAGGGCATCGATTAGATAGTCTCCGTAAAAAGATCGAAAGCCATGATGAGAGTCTTTCGTTGCCTGTTTATAGAGTTTTCGAAGTATATCCACTACGGCTTCACTTTTCAAAGACTGCTTCTTTAGACAAAGATTTACTAACCAGTCCAGACAGATCTTCATGGAAGGTTCCACCCGTTGATTCTTGATGGTGTCATAGATTTTCTGTAGTTCTTTTGTATATTGCTCCGCCCGTTCAAAATGATTTTGCCCATGGGCAACAAGGGCCAACTTTTGCACTAAATAGAACTTATCGGATCCTACCGAATCTCCCTTCTTATAGCAGTCATATGATTTTTCCAAGTTCTGTCTTGCTTGTTCGTAATTTCTGATCGCTAGATACGCCGAACCGATATTATAATATACCGCTGCTTTTCTGGAGTTCTTCGTTTGCTCACTCAAAGTAAGAAGTCGCTGATAATACGCCAGCATGTTATCGATATCTTTTACATTGGCATAAGCTGCGGCAATCACAAAATTTATCTCAATCCCTCGCTCCAGATAACCCTCTTCCATCAACTGTTGATATGCTAAATCACCCAATCGTATGCTTTCAGAATAATTTCCCAAATTGTAATTCACAGACGACAGTGCTTCCATAATAATCCCGTCCTGTTTGATCCTTGCGGCCCGTTGAAACTGGGACAAGGCTTTTTCAAAATCACTGTTATATATCATCTCATAATAACCGATCAAATAGTGGGTCAAATGGGTTTGTTTCGGACTCATATAACTCACGTAGTCTAACAGTTCATAAATTCCGTTTTGAAATTCCTGGAGACCCACATCCCCAAACTTCCCTCTGATCAATCCATAAAATCCCTTAACAAGCATATAATCGACCACCAAAGGAGAGTGCTGCAGTAGTTCTTTTTTTTCATTCAATCTATTCATCCTTTGATCCATTTCTTCTCCCTTATAAAGGAAATAGCTTCTATAAAAATTTTCAACTGCCAGTTCCAGCTCTTTCATCTCCTTGGGATTGCGAGTTAAATCAATGCCCAGGACATCCATCAGTTGCAGTAATATTTCCTCACTACAGGTGACACTTCCTTTTTCAATTTTACTAAGATAAGAAACTGCACAGATTCCCTGACAAAGACCTTCCTGACTCATATTCTGTTCGCTACGATATTTTTTAATCAGCATCCCCATCATCATCGATTGATAATCCATCTTTTCCTCCTCCTAAATCTATTTTTCGTATCAGCATTTACAGTACTTTTTCATTTATCCTATACCAACATTGTTAACAAAGCAATAGTTATGGCTTGTTTTATACGTTTGCAATCTACATATTGATTATTGGTAGCATTTGTGAACTTATTAACTATTTTCAAAATATTTTATTTATTCGGAATATTTGTTGTTTTTTGACATTTGTTGTGATATTATTATTTTTGTAGTAAAAATATAATTATAGGAGGATTATTAATCATGGTGAGCAGCTTTTTTATTCCAACAATTAATTTGATCGGTCCGGGAGCACTGCAAAGTGTCGGAGAGCAACTAAAGAGTCTAAAGGCAAAGAAAGTACTTATTGTAACCGATGAGTTTTTAAACAAAACCGGTGTTGCCGGAAAAACCAAGGATTTAATTGAAGCTGAAGGAATGGAGGCTGTAATCTTTGACGGTTCTGAACCGAATCCTACGGACAAAAATGTAGAAGCGGGATTCAAAGTTTGGCAAAATGAAAAATGCGATGCGTTAGTTACTCTCGGCGGCGGATCTTCCCATGACTGTGGTAAGGGTGTGGGACTGCTGGCTGCTAACGGTGGAAAAATCCATGATTATGAAGGCGTTGACCAGTCTAATAACGAGTTTGTACCTTATGTAGCAATTAATACAACTGCAGGTACTGCATCGGAAATGACGAGATTTTGTATTATTACCGATACCAGTAGAAAAGTAAAAATGGCTATTGTAGACTGGCGAGTAACTGCAAAAGTTTCAATAAATGATTCTGAAATTATGGCGACCATGCCTCCAAATCTTACAGCAGCTACAGGTATGGATGCTCTTACCCATGCAGTGGAAGCTTACGTATCCACAGCAGCAACTCCACTAACAGACGCCTCTGCATTAATGGCTATTCAATTAGTTGCAGAATATCTTCCACAAGCCGTAGCAAACGGTGATAATATGGTAGCAAGAGATAAAATGGCCTATGCTCAGTTCTTAGGCGGTATGGCCTTTAATAATGCAAGTCTTGGTTACGTACATGCTATGGCCCATCAACTTGGTGGATTCTATAACCTTCCCCATGGTGTATGTAATGCGATTTTACTTCCCCACGTAGAGCAGTTCAACCTAATCGGATGTGCTGAAAAGTTAAGCGATGTTGCCGTCGCCCTGGGTGCCAATATTGAAGGTCTAACCATCCATGAAGCAGCACAAAAAGCCATTGATGCCATTAAAGATCTTTCTAAGTCCATTGGTATTCCTTCGGGACTTTCTGAGCTTAATGTTGAGGAGAAGGATTTTGATGTTATGGTAGATAATGCTATGAAGGATGCCTGCCAGGCAACAAATCCACGAACTGCAACAAAAGAACAAATCATTCAGATTTTCAAGAATGCAATGTAATTAATTGCTTATTGTTTCATTAATTATAAGATAATGGATATTTCATAAAAAAACTGCCTATTGGTTTAGTTCAAAAACCAATAGGCAGTTTTTTTAGAGATTAAGATAATATAAAATAAAGGATTACCGCTTCCTTTTATCCTTCCCACCCAGAAATATGCTCCTACTTAATCCAATGGTTTTTCCTCTAAAAGACAGCGATTATTTCGCTCACATATATACTCCAGTACACGAAAACCGATGATACTGAGTAGGGCTGTTCCGATGATCAGCACTACAGAAAAAGATTGAAGAAAAAGGACATTACTTCCTACAATTGTCAGTCAAAATGCTATACAACTAAAATCCACTATAATCATAAAAAATATATAGCGTTCACTTCGAGAACTTTGGTTCATCATAGGTAAGAAATAGAATCGATGAACCATCACTTAAAATTTTAATTTCCAGTCATATTTAAAAGAATTTTTGCCATATACTCCGGGGACTTCTTCATATCATCATTGAGCCATTTTTGAATAACTCCGATGCTTCCGGTAATGGAATAGGCATATACGTAATTTGCATCCTCTTTATCCAGTCCGAGATTTGTTGTCAAGTCATCCATATATTTACCGTAAACCAGGTTTAGCATCCGTTTTTGAAAATGAATATCCCCCCGCTCACTAAGGAGAAGTTTGCAAATTTCCCCGTTTTCTTTGATGTATTCAAATATTCGCTCCAACATTTCCGTAGATACCTTCGGCGTCTCATCATAAATGTATGGGGCTAAATAAACTTCCACATTTTCTACGAGTTCATCCTGGATCTTTTTCATTAAATCATATTGATCGGTGTAATGGGCATAAAAAGTGGAACGATTAATATCCGCTTCCTCACAGATTTCTTTGATCGTAATCCGAGAAATGTCTTTGTGTTCCAACAATATGATAAAACTTCTTTTCAACAATAGCTTGGTAACTTTCACTCTCCGATTTTCTTTTGATTTCACCTTGTTTTGATCTTCCATAACCTTACCTCCTAAGGTATTGCTTTATATATGTTATTTCACCCCTTGGATTACTTAGAACTACTCCATACTTATAATGTTAATCAGTTTAAATTTTTCTCAACACATTTGCTTAGATTGTTGTTTTTGAATCACATTTATTAAATATGTTTTTTTCATAACACATCGAAGTCATTTGATGATTGAACAATCCTTCTATTATTATTATATTATAACTATGAATAAAAGCAACACTGTGTTGTATTAAACCCATCACCTTAGGAGGAAATCCCGTGAACAATGTATTTGAAACCACGACAAAATACCGAAAGGTTATCTTAATCACTTTTATTGCCCTTGCACTGATCAGCGGACTGTTAATGCTTGGCGTATCCATAAATTACAATATGGTGGATTATCTGCCCCAGGATACCCGTTCCACCGAAGCCTTATCCATTATGGATGATGAATTTAATGAAGATCTTCCTAACGCCCGATTAATGTTAATGGATGTTTCATTACAGGAGACCTTGGAGTTAAAAGAAGAAATCAGTATTATTCCCGGTATTCTCTCCGTTGAATGGCTGGATGACGTTTTCGGACGAAATGTCCTGCTGAATACCCCTTTAGAGTTTTTAGACACTTCCATCACGGAAAACTATTACATCGAAAACACCGCACTGCTGGAACTTACCATTGATCGGGGAATGGAATCTTCAGCAATCAATACCCTGCGGGAAAAGTTAAGGGACGATGACGCTTTGGCGGGCCAGGCGGTAAACACCGCTGAGAGTCAGGACATGGCTGTAAGCGAAGTGATTAATGCCCTAATGATTTTACTCCCTATTATCCTTATTATTCTGTTTTTGACCACAACCTCATGGATCGAACCCCTATTTTATTTAATTACCATCGGCATTGCGGTCCTAATTAATATGGGAACGAATATCTTTTTCGGAGAGATCTCCTTTGTAACCCAAACCGTTGCTCCGGTTTTGCAGTTAGCAGTTTCTCTGGATTATGCCATATTTCTGATGCACAGTTTTAATGAGCGGCGTAAAACCAGTGAACCAAAGGAAGCCATGGTGTTGGCGCTGAAAAACGTATTACCCACCGTAGCCGCAAGTGCGGGAACCACCATTGTGGGCTTTTCCGCTTTGATTTTTATGCGATTCGGTATCGGATCGGACCTTGGAGTAAACCTGGTAAAAGGGGTTACCTTAAGCTTTTTATCCGTCATGTTATTTTTACCTGCCCTGACCTTAATCGGCTATGGATTTATTGACAAAACAAAGCATAGAAATTTCATTCCGAACTTTAATAAAATAGGAAAAGGCATTGTCCGGGTTCGTGTGCTGTTTCTAATAATCGCCGTAATTGTGGTAATACCAAGCACCATTGCCCGCTCAGAGCTCCCTT
>SL_8KL_010_SEDDRAFT_10001670_pt1 | contig 19195 bp, 17 predicted proteins | sample SodLakKL_010_SED_4_FD_11160 | JGI IMG/M metagenome (IMG submission 11160)
GGAAATCGTTGATGAAGAAGTAGTTGATGAAGAAGTAGTTGAAGAAGAAGTAGTTGAAGAAGAAGTAGTTGATGAAGAAGTAGTTGATGAAGAAGTAGTTGATGAAGAAGTAATTGATGAAGAATTAGTTGAAGAAGAAGTAATTGACGAAGAAGTAATTGGCGAAGAATTAGTTGATGAAGAAGTAATTGATGAAGAATTAGTTGAAGAAGAAGTAATTGACGAAGAAGCAGAAAGTGACATTAAAGATATATTCGATATTGAAAAGTTAGAAAAACCAGAAGAAGGACTAGCGATTGAACAGGACATCGAATATGATGACCAGGATGCCGATGAAATCCCCTTTGATATCGAGGATCAACTCAAGAGAGATATAGAAGAGTTAGAGAAGAGAGAAGGTATAGATCAGGAAATAGACATCGAGAAATCTTATGATGGAGAAAATATCGGATCCGAAGAGACGACATCGTCAGTCTCAGCACTTCCCGTTGGAGATGATGTTAAGATATGTGGAAATTGTGGATATATATCTGAAAGAAAGATTGATGAATGTCCTTTATGCGAAAATGAATTTTCAGATAGCGAAGTTGATATCTCAGATACAGAACCTGTAGATGACTCAACTGAAACTGATGTTGATACATTTAAAAGGGCTTTCGGCATCTCTCAGGAACTAGAAGAAATTCCTGACGACGAAGACGTATTGAAAAAAGATCAGGACCTACAGGTATGTACAATATGCGGTGCATTCTTAAAGGAAGAGAGTGAAAGATGTTCTGTTTGTGGTAGTCTTATATCTGAGATACCAGACTTAGATTCTTTGGAGGAAAGTCCCCATATAGATTACACTGATGAAAAAATCAATCTTTGCGATGCCTGTGGTGCCTTTGTTAATGAAGACTATGAAAGATGCTCTATCTGTGGTAGCGATATGGGTGTAGCGATGAGGGAGGTAGAGGATGAAGAGGTATCGGGTCCAAAGAAGGATCAAGAGGATGTCTTGGAAAGATTCTTTGGAGTTAGGTCGGTAGAAGGATCAGCAAAAGACGAGGTTGAAGATGAAATTGAACTGTATCTCTGCAACAGCTGTGGAGCTATGGTAAGTGCTGAAGCGGAACAATGTTCCATCTGTCTGTCTGATCTCACCGATGAAGATGTGGAACCGGTTGAAGAGGATCTTATTTCTAGAGAGATAGAAGATATCGATGATGTTAGTGGACCCGAAGATATCGAAGAACTAAAAGATATCGAGAGCGAACTAGATGAGATAATGGATGAGGATGAACCTGGCTATGAACAAGATGAATTGGATATAGAGTTGAATCAGGAGATAGAGGCTATACTGAAGGATAAGTATAAAGAAGATATCAGCCATGAAGAAAAATTATCCGGACAAAGTGAGGATCTAGACGAAGTTCCCGACGATACCGACCTAGAAAAAACTATAGATGAATTACGAAAGGATATCTTAAGTGGGGATAAAGAAGACAAAATAGAAGATGAATGGGAAAAATGTCCTGCTTGTAACTCCCATGTGAGCATCGATAGCGATTACTGTTCTGTGTGTGATCATCCTTTAGCAGAGGATATAGATAAAAGAACCACTTATAAGTCAACCGAACCTGAAATTAAAGCTCAGAAAAGTTCTAATGATATAACACCTAAAACCCCCACTTTATCTAAAAAGACTACGTCATATAAAACATCCTCAGATGGGTCAGATTTCATCGACTCCCATATCAAGACAGGTATTAAGGATGTTCTCTATAAGGCGAAAGATTATGAAGTCCCTATATCGAGTTTATCACTTTTAGCTTTCGGAGGCGTTTATTTAACTACTTACAGGACTACTGATTTCATGTATTTTACTGAGATGATATTATTATTGATAGGATTATTCTTTGGAGTAGGTGCACTCACACTCTTTATCTTCAAGGACGAATTTTTATCTTATTCTTATATAGGTTTTGTAGGTTATCTATCTGGGATATTTGTCTCGTCTACGGTACCTATAAGCAGCTATATGCTGGGAATGGAATTGCCTATTTTAGCCTGTGCTGGTATGATCGCAGCAGCTCTGGGTATATTTTGGATACTTGATTATAAACTACCTGAAAAATTCCATTATTATATGATGTGGTTCTCAGGTATAAGTATACTCTTTGTTGTACTTTTAGTAATTCTGTTTTACCCTGTAGAGATTACACCCTTTGAATACCCTCTGATATTAACGGTTGGTCTCGGATCAGTGATGGTGGTAGGGGGGACTGTTACTTGGTATCGAAAAGCTAACGAGATCTATGGGGCCAGTGGAAGTCAAAGAACGCCTGGAAAGGTGTATACAGATAAAGAAACAGGACAATACTTCGAAGATATAAGCAAGACATGCCCTATTTCAAACGAGGAAGCCGTACCTTATTACAGTAACGGCATAGCCAGTTGTAGCGTCGGTGAGTATGATGATGCCATAGATAAATTCAGGAAGGCTTTAGACCTAGAGGGAGATAATGAAGCCATATGGAACAATCTTGGAACGTCTTACAGTAGGGTAGGAGATCAAGAAAAAGCTAAAGGTTGTTTTAAAAGAGCTATAAATCTTGAAGAGGATTACGCCATAGCATGGAACAACCTTGGTAATGCGAATTTTAGATGTGGAAAATACTCTGAAGCTCTGAATTGCTATGACAAAGCTCTTGAGATAGAAGAAAATTATAGGGATGCGATGATAAATAAGTCTAAGGTCCTGACAAAGCTGAGCAAGATGGAAGATTTTTAAAATAAAAAAGAAGATTGAAAGAAAGGATATTCTATCTTCCTATTTATCTCCATCCAAGATGGCATCTTCAGCGGCCTTTTGTAGTGCTTCAGAATATGTTGGATGAGGATGGATAATGTCGGAAAGACCTAATAAACCGATACCCGACTCCATGGCGCTAACACCTACCATAATAATATCTGTAGCTCCTGGGCAAACAAGGTGTACTCCAACTATATTTTGATCCGAAGCGATAACTTTGGCTATACCGCTCCGGTTACCAGTTGAATACCCTCTGCCACTAGCTGAAATAGGATACTGGCCTATATCAATTTGTTCATATCTCTCTCTAGCTTCTTCTTCCGTGAGGCCAACACTAGCAGCTTCTGGATGAGTGTAAACACCTGCAGGAACTAGGTATTCAGAAAAGCCTTTAGTTTCGCCCCCATCGATATTTTTTACAGCTATCTCAGCCTGTTTATAGGCCGCATGAGCTAGCATCATTTTACCATTTACGTCGCCTACAGCATATATTCCTTTTATCGGTGTTTCCATATGATCGTTCGTTATGATCTCCCCATGATCTCCAATTATATCTAGATCTGTTTCCGGGGGTGTAGGTTTTCTTCCTACCGCGCATAGAACTTTCTCGACATCGATTATTTTTTCTTTCTCCCCCTCTACCGTAACCTCATAGCCATCCTTTTCTTCCTTTTTTTCGACTGATGAAACTTTGGAACCGGTGATGACTTTGATCCTTTTTCTTTTCAATATATTTCCCATCTCTTCGGCAATGTCTTTATCCATGTTAGGTAATATAGATCCCATCATTTCGACGATGGTGATCTTAGAACCAAGTGAAGAGAATACAAAAGCTAGTTCCAGACCAACATAACCTCCACCGATAACCACCATGGAATCCGGGATCTCATCTAGCTCCAAAGCTCCCTTGCTGGTCAGAATATCTTCTTCGTCGACTTCTAATCCAGGTATGACGATAGGTTCAGAACCTGTGGCGATTATGATATAGTCTGCATCATACCTCTCCCCTTCAACTTCTACGATATTGCCGTCTAGTATCTTACCTTCTCCCTTTATCAGTTCGATATTGTCCTTGTTCAACTGATTCATGATCCCCTTTCGGGATGTTCGCACCGCTCTTTCTTTTACACTTTGAATTTTTTTTAGATCGATATCATCCAGGCTAGCTGTAATACCTTTTCTTCTAGAACCATTTATATCATCTATAGTTTCAGCTATCGATAAAAGGGCCTTAGAAGGAATACAACCTCGGTTGGTACATACACCTCCGACATCCTCACTCATCTCGATCAATTTAACATTGAAACCTAATTCTGATGCATAAACTGCACTTTTATATCCACCTGGACCGCTTCCTACTATTATCACGTTTCCACTCATATTACCAAATATTTCAATCAATTATCCATATAAAGCTTTTCTTATATAGGTAAGGGCAAAATCTTTATTTTGCCTGTTCTTTACCCTTGGCAGTGATCTACATGAGCAAAGAGCATGAACATAATATGTACGATTATGAGAAAGTCAGAGAAGAGTTCAAATGGGACGTTCCAGAGTATTATAATTTTGGATTCGATGAAGTTGATGAGAGAGCAAAAGAAACACCGGATAAGGTTGCATTAATCTCGGTTGATGACAGCGGGGAGAATGCACAAAAACATACATTCCAAGAACTCAAAGACCTATCGAACAGATTCGCTAATGTTTTGAGAGAAAAAGGTATCAGTAAGGGCGATAGAGCGATGATTCTAGTCCATAGGATACCAGAATGGTATGTAGCGGTTCTAGGTATGATCAAATTAGGAGTTATACCTATACCCACACCTAACTTAGCAGTCCCTGAAGATATAAGGTACAGAGTCAATAGGTCCGAAGCTAATACTATAATCACCGACTGGTCGAATCATGAAAAAGTGGATAAAGTAAGAGATGAAGAGGGGTTGAAGAGTCTAGAGAATTTTATTCTGATCGATGGTGAGGAGGAAAAAGAAGGCTGGGATGATTACCAGGAATTGATAGAAAAAGCATCTCCAGAATTAGATAGAGATGATTTAGAAAAGACCAAAAGTGATGACCCATTGCTGATCTACTTCACATCAGGGACAACTGGTCAACCTAAGATGGTTCTGCATTCCCATTCTTATCCGATAGGCCATACTGTCACGGCCAAATATGTTCAGGACCTGAGGCGGGATGATACTAACTGGACTATCGCTGATAATGGTTGGGCGAAAGCTGTCTGGGGTAAACTTTTCGGTCAATGGATAGTCGGAGCTACTATAGTCCAGCAGAACATCACTGGAAGATTTGATCCTAAGAAAACATTGAAGGTACTTCAGGACTATAGTATAACGACCTTCTGTGTACCACCAACGATATACAAGATGATGATCAACGAAGATGTAGAGAGTTATGATCTGAGTTCTCTAAGACATTGTCTCAGTGCAGGAGAGCCTTTGAACCCAGACGTCATCAATAAATGGGAAGAATATACCGGTCTGAGGATCTATGATTATTACGGCCAGACAGAGACAGTCGCACTTGTAGCAAATTATCCCACTATGGAGGTCAAAGCGGGATCAATGGGTAAGCCGACACCAGGTCATGATGTCGAGATAATAGATGATGAACAGAATATATTGCCAGTAGGTGAAGAAGGCCACATAGGACTAAAGGTTGAACCAGAAAGACCTCCTGGACTTTTCGAGGAATACTGGAAAGATGAAGATAAAACCGGAAGCGTATTTGAGAATGGATGGTATTATACCGGCGATAAAGCATACAAGGACGAGGAAGGTTACTTTTGGTTCGTAGGAAGATCAGATGATGTTATCAAAGCATCTGGTTACAGGATAGGACCTTTCGAGGTAGAAAGCGCCCTGCAGGAACATCCGGCAGTACAAGAACCGGCAGTTATCGGAGCGCCAGATGAGATACGAGGAAAGATCGTCAAGGCATACATCATATTGAACGAGGGATACGAACCGAGTGATGAACTTAAAAAGGAACTACAGAACCACGTGAAAGAAGTAACAGCTCCTTACAAATATCCAAGGCAGGTAGAATTTGTAGAAGAACTTCCAAAGACTATCAGCGGTAAGATACGAAGGACAGAATTACGAGAAGATGCTGAGGAGAAATACCTAAAAGACCATGATAGTTTACCATATTGAAACTATCAAAAAACCCTTTAACCCTTATCTTTCTCTTTTTCCGAATTTGTTCCAACTGACCAGTTCATGCACACTCTTTTTGACCGGTGGATTGTCTGTTATGCCAGGGTGACCGACTGTCATACAGACCGTTATATCGTAACTATCAGGAACTTCTAATTTTTCTTTTAATTTATCTTCCTTGAAAGCTCCCAGCCAACAAGTCCCTAAACCGAGTTCAGTAGCAGCTAATGAAAGGTGATCCATTGCGATAGCTAGATCCACATCTGCCCATTTAGAATCTTTAGTTATTCCGATTATTATCGCTCCAGCATCTGCTATGAAGGCTTGATTATGGAAATCTTCTATGAGTTCCTTTTTTAGATTATTTTTAGTTATCACTATAAATTCCCAGGGTTGTAAATTTTTAGCCGAAGGAGCTTTTCTCGCAGCCTTCAATAATTTGGTCAGATCTTCTTTAGATATACTTTCACCGGTATATTTTCTAACGCTCTGCCTGTCCTCTATGGCCTCAAAGATGTTCATGTTATCTATTGTAGTATGGGCTCATCGATTTAAAATTTTCTAAAAAGAAAAAAAGGGTTTGAGATGAGCTTGTCCTGAGTCAATCTCTTACTTTACTGGTACAAGCTTGTATCCATAGTAGATTATACCGTTGGGACTTTCCTCACCTAAACGTCTCATAGTGACTTCAACTTCCATCCCCGGTTTTACATCCTCGTAGTCTATGTCCACAAGATGGCCTGTAAGCCTAACGTTTTCTTCCATCTCTATTATTGCCATTATGTAAGGAGTCAGCATCTTGTATTCAGGATGAGGCTCATGTACTTTTGTATAGGTAAGGATCTTTCCTTTACCACTGAGTTCTTTTTCTTTCATCCTACCGAAACTTTTTCTCCTACAGTGGGGACAAATCTCTCTAGGTGGAAAGTAAACCCTACTGCAATTTTCACACTGTACTCCTATACCTCTGTATCTCTGCTCGATCTCTCTCCAAAACCTTGGTGTTGTCATTCAGACCACCTCTCGAATATATGGACCACAGCACTAGCACCTGTACCACCCACATTATGTGTCATACCATACTGTGCATCCTCAACTTGTCTATCTCCTGCACCGCCTCTTAACTGTATAACAGCTTCTACAGCCTGGTTGATACCAACAGCACCTACGGGTTGTCCCTTTGCCTTCAAACCGCCGGATGTATTGACAGATATCTCAGAATTCAATGCAGTCTTTCCTTTTTCTGTAGCTGGTCCACCTTCACCTTTATCAAAGAATCCAAGATCTTCTATAGCCATTATTTCACTGATAGAATAGTTGTCATGGACTTCGGCGAAGTCGATATTTTCAGGTTTGATACCTGCATTATCGTATGCTTTTTCTGCTGCAATCCGTGTTGCCTTCATGGTTCCGATCTCCCTTCTGTCGTGGACTGCGATATGGTCTGCACCATGTCCAACTCCTGCGATCTTGACAGGCTTACCTTCATAACTATCGACTAGGTCAGCAGCACACAAAACTACTGCAGCTCCACCATCAGACAGTGGGGCACAATCGAACATACCTAATGGATCAGATACCATAGGTGCATTAACAACTAACTTTTTTGGTATCTCCCTAGGGTATTGAGCGTTAGGATTCTTAGATGCATTTGAATGATTCTTCACAATAACTTCTGCTAATTGTTCTTTTGTAGTTCTGTATTTATTCATATGATATCGAGCTATCATAGCATGTAATGAGTCAAAAGTGGCACCGCATACTACCTCCCATTCTTGGTCCGCCGTGGAAGACAGTATATTTTTAGCCACGGTGTCATCGACATCGGTCATCTTTTCTGCACCTCCAACTACCACGATATCATCTATACCAGAAGCTACAGCCATGTATCCTTCTGCAAGTGCCATACCTCCTGATGCACCTCCGGATTCGATCCTTACGGCTGGGATATCATCAAGGCCTGCATAATCGGCTATCATAGGAGCGATGTGTTCCTGATTTATCAATTCTCCAGCAGACATATTTCCTACGTAAAGCATATCGACTTCATCTCCGGACACACCAGCATCTTGAAGTGCCTTCAAACCTGCTTCAATACCTAGTTCTCTCAATGATTTATCCCAAAGTTCTCCGATCCTTGTTTCTCCGATTCCGATTACTGCTACATCTCTCATCTTATCGACCTCCTTCAATCTTGTTACGGTATTTAGCATATATTGAATATGTGATGAATTCTTCATCCGAAATCACTTCTTGTATCGAGGGGATATCGTCGTTTTTTATCTCTTCGATAGAATCAGTCACCGTTATATCAAAACTATCACACCCAGCCCCGGAACCGTATGCTGTTACCAGTATCCTATCCCCAGGATCTGACTGATCCAATGTGGAAGCTAATCCCAGTGGCACCGCTCCAGAATAAGTGTTGCCTATACGAGGGACCAGAAGACCCGGTTCTATCTGTTCTTTTTCAAATCCTAATTTCCCTGCTATTTTCACTGGAAATTTTCCATTTGGTTGATGAAAGACAGCGTAATCGTAATCCTCCGGTGTGGTACTGGATTCTTTCATTATATTCCTTGTGCATTCGGTGATATGTTTGAAATATGCAGGTTTCCCCGTAAACCTTCCTCCGTGAGATGGATATTTTTTCCCTTCTCTTCTCCAAAAATCTGGAGTGTCGGTAGTGTATGAACAGGTATAATTTATCTCTGCAAGTAGGTCGTCGGTACCTATAATGTATGCGGCTCCACCGGCAGCTGCTGAGTATTCGAGAGCATCGCCAGGAGCTCCTTGTGAGGTATCGGCACCGATGGCCATCCCATTTTTCATCATACCGGAAGAGACTAATCCCATACATGTTTGAAATCCAGCAGTTCCAGCTTTGCATGCAAATTCAAAATCTGCAGCAGTCATCAAAGGAGTAGCACCGATGGAGGCTCCAACTATGGTAGCCGTTGGTTTAACAGCATACGGATGAGATTCAGAGCCTACATATATCGCACCGATATCTTCACCGTCGAGCTTTGACCGCTCTAAAGCCCAAGTTGCTGCCTGTGTTGAGATTGTGACCACATCTTCGTCCGGTGATGGGACCGATTTACTATTGATCCTAAGTCCTCTGCCCATGGTTTCTCCGTCTTTACCCCATACCTTACCGATCTCCTTTGGGGTGATCCGATATCTAGGCACGTAACCTGCGTAACTTTTTATACCTACTTTTTCTTTCGCTCTCATTATATCACTTTATATTTTTTTAAGAGATTTTGATATATCTTTAACGTTATAATCGGTTTTGATAAGAGGCAGACCTTCCAATTCAGCTAATTTGATAGAAAGATCATCCACCTTTTTTGGTTGAACATATGCAACTACGGCTGGAGTCAATGGACTAGCCCTGATAGCAACCATAGGGGACCTACCATGTTCGACCCCAGTAAAGAATAATACTCTTTCTGTACTCCATCCGTAGATCCTTAGATAATCGAAGGATTTCATAGATAAGATCGCTTTTAAACTATCTATGATCGTATATCCATAAAGCGTCCTTTCTTTATCTATATCTGTCAAGCATTCACCATCGATATGTTCTATCAATCTACCCAAGTTGACAGTATCTGAAAATTCGTCCATCTCTATGATACCTTCTTGGCCCGGGGGTGTGAACCTTTTAATTATCTCCCCACCCTTTTCTTTGTCGATCCCGATCAAAGAATCTACTATATTTTTTACTAGTTTGGTGCCTGGAGTCCTCCTATTTTTTTCGTAATCGCTTATGACCGAAGGAGCTATATCCATCTTATCTGCCAATTCTGTTTGAGAAGCCTTGAACATGTTGCGCCATTTTCGGATGGTGCGTCCGGGGTCATCTGACATTGTGATCTCGCCTGCGATCTTATCTTCCAATTTATCCATTTAATGATGCGGAATCAATAAAAGATATATAAATCTGTCGATAAATAGATAAGTCAAATGTCGTAAGGATCTTAGCATATATCAATGGTAAGAAAGTATTATAAATCCTAAATCTCGTCTAGTGTCCATGAAACGATTGAGATACATACCTACTTTAGAAGGGCCAGCACACGAACAGATGGCTATCGATGAGGCGATATTACAAGCCTTTGACGAAGGTGAGATACCTGCAACATTAAGGTTTTTTAGGTTCGAGCCTTCAGCGATAACGGTCGGATATTCCCAGGATGTGGATAAAGTCATCCATACCGACAAATGTGAAAGTTATGACATCCCTTTCGTCAGAAGGATAACAGGTGGAGGAACCGTTTATCATGATTATCACGGTGAGATCACCTATTCTATAGTCACGGAACAATTTGATGGAAGTATACAGGAGAGTTTTAAATATCTTCTTGATCCGATAATAGAGACTCTGAAGGGATATGGATTAAAAGCGAGATTCAAACCCTATAACGACATATTGATAAATAGAAAAAAGGTGTCTGGTAGTGCTCAAAAAAGAGGTAAAAATGGTTTACTACAGCATGGAACTCTGATGTATGCAACCGATCTAAAAACGCTAGCTGATATATTGAAACTCGATGAGAACAAGCTGAAAGAAAAGGGTGTTGATTCATTTTTCGAATTAGTTACTACCATGGAAAAGGAATTGGATGAAGTGCCGGACCCAGATGAGTTGATAGAAAAGATGAAAAACAACTATGAAAAGTATTTTGGTGAAGAATTCGACACATCAGGTTTAACCGATGTAGAAAAGGGATACGAGGAAGAATTAAAAGAAAAGTATAAATCCCGTGAGTGGACATATGATAAACGTTGGTAATCTATGAAGATAAGAGTTTCTTCCGGTACGGCAAGTTACCTATCATTACAAAATGGAAACATGTTAGAAGATCCGACTACCGCTTATATACTGATCCCAGGAAAAGAATGCCGTGGTGCCTGTTTATACTGCCCTCAGGGAAAGGGAGATTCCAGGTGGCTTTCGAGGGTTTCCTGGCCTCTGTTTGAATTAGAGAATTTCATTGATAAGGTTAGAACATCGGACCTAAAAAGGATATGCTTACAATCTCCAGATATCGAAGAGTATGAGGAAAAAATAGTCAAAATAGTCAATGCACTAGATAAAACGGGAAAACCTATCTCCGTATCATCTCCTCCTCTTTCTGATGAAACGCTGAAAGCGATCAAAGGTTTAGTGGATCATATAGGTGTGGGTATCGATGCAGCCACCAACCATATAAGAAAAAGAACGAAGCCGAACTATCCACCTCTGGTTTTTTGGGATTACCTCGGAAGAGCTGTAGATACGTTTGGAAGTGAGAATGTCACCGCTCATATCATCGTGGGTATGGGTGAAGATCTGGAACAATTGGGAGCAACCGTAAATAGGATATTTGAGATAGGAACTGAGGTTTCTCTTTTTCCTCTTCTCTTGAAAGATCACGAAGTTGATATATCCTATTACAGAAAAGCTCAGCTTTTAACCAATATACTTGAACGTGGAGAGACCTTGATAGATTCGCTCAACACGATCGAGGAGGACCTAGAAGGTTACCTTGAAGAGGTAGAACTAGGTGAGGTATTTAGAACAAGGGGTTGTCCGGGCTGTAACAGACCTTTCTATACCTCAAAACCCGGTAAAGAACATAAGAATTATCCTAGAAGACCCACTATCGAAGAGATCCAAAAGATAAAAGAAGAGTTGGACATACTATGAAGCACAATTCAGGTAAAGATCTAGTAGCACAAACAATCAGCTCCTATGATATGATGGCCAAAGAATATTGTAAGATCACTTCTGCAAAAGGGGACAGAGTATTTCAAGAAAAGATGATGGATATCACTTTGGATCATCTTTCCAAAGATATGGTGGATAATGCTAGGATCATAGACCTAGGTTGTGGTGATGGACGTGATTCAGATTATTTCTATTCCAAAGGCATCGACGTTGTAGGGATAGACCTATCGAAAAGTATGATAGAACTAGCGAGGAAAAAGCATCCAATGATAGCTTTTTTCAAAGAAGATATGAGAGATACGGTTTTCCCTGATGGTACCTTCCAAGCAGCATGGGCAAGTGCTTCCATCATAAACATGCCAAAATCTGATCTTTCCAAGATCGAATCCGAGGTTCATAGGGTACTGGATCCTAGAGGTATCTTTGCGTTCAGTGTAAAGATAGGGGATAAAGAAGGATTCGAAGATGAAAACATAATAGAAGGTTATCCCAGATATTTTTCATATTATACTTTAGAAGAGTTAGAACAGAGACTCAATCTTTTTGAGATCGTCGAAAGTAAGAAATATCCTGGTGAATTGTTCGAAAATGAATTTTTATACTGTTGGGCAAAGAAAGTCTGATTACCTCTTCTTTATCAATCTCTTCATATCGAAGGTATGAAAGGAGCCAATGGTCCTAATATATGCCCAAGGGCTAGAGTCCCTATTATCAAAGCTACCATAAATAAGTAATATGTCGTATTCCAACTGAATATCTTATAACCATCCAATGGACCGAATGGAAGCAGATTGAACCCTCCTATGAAAAGATTTACGAAAGACACGAAGGCGAGTATAAAACTTCCAAGGGAAAAATTTAGCAAAGAAAGGGCAAACGAACCGGCGAGAAAGATTGCTCCAACCACCCAATTTGTTAAAGGTCCTGCAGCGCTTATCTTGCCGTTCTGGTCTTTAGTGATATGTCCTTGGATCATCACTGCACCTGGTGCAGCAAAGACAACTCCCAGTGTGATACTTAGTATAAGTGCCATCATCAGACCCCAAGTCCACATCCTGAATTCTGCCCAGCAACCGTACTTTCTGGCTAGTTTCCGATGAGCTAGTTCATGGAAAAGAAAAGCAGTACCAACGGATAAAAATGATATCCCTAAAAATATTGGAAAGCCAGGGCTCATAATCCCATATATACCACCTGAAAAACTTATGGCAAAAGCTAGAGTCAGCACTCCTAAAGCTATCAAAAGGTGTTTTTTTTCAGTGTCGCTCATACCCTTTTGGTTAAACGTGACTCTATAAGTCGGTCTAATCTGAAATCACCTCACTCAAAAAATTTTCTGTGATCTTGTCTAAAGCTTTGTCAAGATCATCAAATTGAGATAACTCAATCATACCACCGGCCGAATGTTTATGACCTCCTGCTTTACCGATAGATGAAAAGGCTTTTTTCATCTTTTTTCCAATATCTATATTAAGATCTTTGGTCCTTACAGACATATATATCTTATCATCTAAAAGTCCATAGACCAGGACAGTTGTAATATCTCTTTGTCTAGATAATATATTAACGATCTGAGATATATCGTCTTTTTTAGAAACCTCTCCAGCATAGGCGATCAAATTACCGTCCTTGTTTTCCCTTTCGAGTATAGCTTTTCCAAGAGATGAAACAGTTTCTGGATCGATAGGTGGACTCTCCAAGATGTCTAGAAGCTCTTTATCAGCAGTAGCAGATAGATATGCTATCATTTTAAAATCTGTTGTGTAAATATTTTTAGTAAAGTCATCTGTATCCACTTTGATACCATGTAAAAGAGAAGAAGCAAGTATAGGTGTGATATTTATATCTAGATTTAAAAGATGGTTCGTCATGATAGTTGAGGTGGCCCCGACATCTGTTCTGATTTCTACGTAACCAGAATTTTTGATATCCTTATTGGTCTTATGATGGTCAATTATGATATCTGCCTTTACATGTTCAGGTAATATATTGTTTATTCCAGATTTTGCAAAATCTAGAAAAACTATCTTGTCAGACCCCCCTAGTACCCTATCGATATCTTCTTTACATATTTGCTTCATAGATATCTGAGTATTATCGACGATTATTTTATTTTCAGGATGGCCTATGTTTCCACTATAATATGTATCGTATTCTATGCTATTTTTTTCACATATCTTTTCAAATGCCATTGCAGACGCAAATGAATCTGGATCAGGATTGTTATGTAAGAATATAGCTACCTGTTTATCACTCTCTTTAATGATATCCTCGATAGCCCTACTTTCTGTTATACTTTCGATACGATCTAAATTCTTTAACAAGGAACTACTGAGGAGAATTTCTTCCTCTATTACTTCATCCACCCCCTTTTCCCTCAGAATTTTTACCTTATCCTTAGAAGCTACGGTCAGTATATAGCAGTTATCAGAAACATCTCTAATTACATTAGAAATATTTACTTTATCTTCAAAATTCGAATGTAGTATCAATACCGTGCATTCATCATCTATCATGTCATGTAGCTTTTCAATACCATCAATTTTAGGATGAAATTTCTTCGGAATTTTTATTCTGTTATCATCCTCTAGTTCTTCTCTCTGGATCAGTATTTTATAATTATAGCCTCTGAGCTCGAAGAACTTAGCAAGAGACTCCGTGATATTGTTCCAGCCTATGATCAAATATTTCATATCTAACACTTCTAGGTCCGGTTTTAATAAGATTATCTTTCAATCATACAAGGAAATAACAAAGTATTTTGATTAAGCTACTTTATCGAATTCTGCCTTCAGGATCCCTAGTTTTTTCTGTTTTATAGATTTTTCTGGAAGGGAGCAAATCATGAATCCATCCCTTTCACTCACACGATCTAGTACCCAACTTATGAATTCCTGCATTTTGTTGAATCCTAAATAATTGACCATACTGGGTAATCCTGTGATGAATATGACTCCTTCATCAGAATTCTTTAAAAAATTACCTACTTGAGATGATAACTTTTGAAGATTTGTTGGAGAAATAGTAAAGGTATTCTGTTCGATATGAGAAAAATCTTTTCCACTACTCTTTGATAACCAGATAAAACTTGTATCATGTGGAAAATCGGTTCTTTTTATCAATTTATCAGGGGCATCCCGTGAGATGATCAACCCCATCCTATCCTCTGAAACTAATTCAAGGAATTTTTTAAAACTATCTTCTGGTCTGTCTTCAAAGAACAATAGGCTTTCTCCCTTCATTAACGGTATATCTGATTTCACATCTGCTTCTAGTGGGTCTAGATCTTCATCTTTTTCGATGACTAGAGGGGATGGGTCATCCCTCAACTCAACTCTTTTAGATTTAACTGCTTGATATAAAGTGCCTAACTTACTTTCAATCCTACTTTTGAGATCCCAACCATCGTATCTGGATATCATATATTTTGCGCTAGACCAGGCTTCTTTTTGTCCCTCTTCATACCCTCTTAGATAGAGTTCCATCTTTTCATCCTGATCCATATAAATATCCCCAATTATTTTATCCTATATATCTAAGATCCTCTTTAGAGGACTCCTGTTGCATACCTGGACCGGAATCCATCTCTTTTATCTTACTAGTTAATGACTCGACTTCCTTAGCCTTATCGTCAAGTTTATCGTATCCGATTTCAAATCCTAGATCTTTTACCAGTATTTTCAGTACGGCCCTGGCAGCTCCGGGATCCACAAAATATCCTGAGGTTTCTCCCATCAAACAGATCCCATCTAGATCATACATTTTTTTGCCTAAACCTAGAAGAAGTCCGCTCGCACCTACTATTCCAGAGGAGGGATGTTCTTCAGAAAAGACGACGCCTAGATCTTCCATCTCGTCGATAAATTCTTCATCGGTCACTGCTCCAAGTACCTCTGGTTTTTCTATCATCTCTCCTTGTCCGTATCCACCTAGGGAAAACATCTTTTTAATATCGTACTTGTCCGATAATGATAGAATCTTGTCTGTCATCCTATATTGACCTTGAGGTGTCATACCCTGGTAATCGCCAGTGATTATCAACAAGTCAAAATCATTTTCACCCACATTTTTCTTGTAGTATAATTCATTATTTACCAGTTCAGCTATACCGTCTTCACTTACCAGGACCTGAGGTGGGAGATATATCGAGTAGATCTCACAGAACAATTCGGCCTCTAGTTCATCGATGAGATGCTCTGCTGCAAGTTTCCCAACATTCCCAACACCAGGTAATCCTTCTATCAAGATAGTATTTTTCAGTTCAGGTTCTTCTTTATATTTAAAAACTATATCTTCCATTTTTTTAACACCTTGAATTCTTTGTTTTTTTCCCTTTTTGTTTTCTTCTGTATTCCCCGTATACGTCCTCGGGAGAATATTTAGGAGGACGTGGGTTAATAGTTTTTTCTCCACATCTGCTACATATGTCAGAGATCGTGTATCTTTCACACGATTTACATTTCTTTATCCTTTTCATGATCCCGTTTCCTATTCAGCATCTCCATTAATCATTTCTATATTTAAGGCTTTTTGACTGAATTTAACACCAATGGTTTTGATTACATTGGTCAACTTTCTACAATATCTTTGTATTCTGGGATCACATCTTGTACGAAACTTTTCATACCCTCTCTAGTTTTATGATGTTGGACCATTTCTTTTATCACTGAAAAGGGGATAGTGGCGATATCTACACCGATCTCTGCACACTGCCTTACCTGTCTTTCGGTTCTTAAACTAGCCGCGATTATCTTTGTATCGAAACCATAATTTGAGTATATCTGTTTTATAGACCATACGAGATCAACACCTGAAAGAATGCCATCATCATTACCCCATTCGAACAGTTCCATCAATTCTTCATCATTGTAAATAAGGTCATCTTTAGGCCTAGTTTTGATCCTTTCTTCGATCTTAAGTTCTCTTACCTTATCGGTGAGTGATTGAGAAAAATATGTCCCTTTGGGATAATCTTTGCCTCTCTTAAGTCCCATGTTAGACCTAATATAATCATCTATCCGTCCTAAAAAAGGACTAACATAATCAGCCCCTGCTTTAGCTGCCATCAGAGCTTGGTTTGGAGTCATCACCAGAGTACAGTTTATTGGAATGCCCTTATCAGACAGGTATTTTATAGCTTTAATCCCAGTAAAATCGTCATCATCTTCTTTCATGGCAGTGTTTATCGGGACTTTTATCACTACGTTCTGGTTAACATCGTTGAATTCATCATACAATGACTCTGCTTCTTGGATAATATCATCGTAACATGAACCACAGACCTCCAAACTGACCGGTCCATCTACGGTTTCTAAAATTTCTGTTATATGCTCTTTCAGATCTTTGTCGTCTTTTTGTTCTTCCACGGCCTTTTTGATCAGCGAAGGATTGGTCGTAACTCCATCTAGTATCCCCCATGATTCAGCCTTTTTTATCTCTTCTAATTTTGCAGTATCTACAAATATTTCCATATTATCAACTCCTATCTCGATTATCTTCTAGAGATCACATCATGAGCACTTTCGACGATGTGACCCGCTGTGAGTCCATATTTTTCCATCAATTCATCACTCTCTCCAGATTCACCAAATACGTTCGGTACCCCTACACGTTTCATCGGTACGTGATAGTTCTCAGAGAGTACCTGTGAGATACCGCTACCCATACCCTGACTCACCACATGTTCTTCTGCCGTCACTACTCCGCCTGTCTCTTTTGCAGCATCGATTATCGTTTCGTTATCCATAGGTTTGATAGTACTCATATTGATCACTTTTGCACTGATGTCATGTTTTTTCTCGAGTATTTTGGCAGCCTTGAGGCATCTAGATACCATTATTCCCGTTCCTATCAAAGTAACATCGCTTCCCTCGTTGAGTACTGATGCCTTCCCGAACTCGTATTCAGCGTCTTCCTCTGTTATTATAGGGATACTTGATCGTCCCATCCTCATGTAAACCGGTCCATCTATATCTGCGAGTTGCTTAGTAGCTTTGTAACTTTCGTGATAATCCGCAGGGGCTACGACTTTCATATTTGGGAGAACACGCATAAGAGCTATATCTTCAAGCATCTGATGGGATGCTCCGTCCCCGCCTACTGTTATCCCTGCATGTGTTGAAACCAATTTTACGTTCAGTTTAGGATAAGCGATGCTCTGTCTGACTTGATCATAGGCTCTTCCTGTTGCAAATACGGCGAAAGTACTGGTAAATACTACTTTCCCAGAACAAGCTAGCCCTGCAGATACACCTGTCATATTCTGTTCTGCGATACCACAATTGAACATCCTTTCTGGGAATTCATCTCCAAATTTAGCTACTCTACACGAACCACAAAGGTCTGCACCGATAACTACAATGTCATCTCTGCTCCTACCTAGTTCAACTAGAGCTTTTCCATAAGCATCTCTTTGTTTTGCCATCTCCCACATCACTCATCACCTCCCAGTGCTTCTAAAGCGATCTTCAATTGTTCATCATTGGCAGCTTTTCCATGGAATGCCAGAGATCCTTCCATAAAGGGAACTCCTTTGCCTTTTACGGTGTGAGCTATTATCATCGTTGGTTTCTCCTCTAGTTCATCTGCCTCTTTTTTTCAAGGGCATCAATGATCTCTTCAATATCATGGCCATCGATCTCGATCACGTGCCAACCGAAGGATCTCCACTTAGATACTATCGGTTCGATGGAAACAACTTCATTCGTAGATCCATCTATCTGGAGATTGTTTCGATCTAAGAAAGCTATGAGATTATCAAGTTTGTTGTGGCTTGCGAACATAGCAGCTTCCCATATCTGCCCGGACTGCATCTCACCATCTCCACATATGGCAAAGACACGATATGAATCCCTATCGATCTTTGCGGCAAGTGCCATACCAGCTGCGATGGATAACCCTTGACCCAGTGAGCCGGTAGAAGCATCTATACCAGGAGTTTTATTCATATCTGGATGCCCCTGAAGCCTAGAACCTAGTTTACGCAGAGTCATCAACTCTTCAACATCGAAATATCCTGCTTCCGCTAAAACCCCGTATAACGCAGGAGCAGCATGGCCTTTACTCAAAACGAACCTATCTCGATCTTCCCATTCTGGATTCTCAGGATCATGGTTCATAGAATGAAAAAATAATGTGGTTAGGATATCTGTGGCTGATAACGATCCACCGGGATGTCCTGAACCTGCCTCATGTGTACTTTTTACGATGTGGATCCTGACTCTTCTTGCTATCTCTTCCATTTCGTTTATCTTAGTTTTATCGACGGATGGCATTAGTGATATTCCCCCAATAAGGTTTATCTCAGCTATTACGTTAACGTTATTATCTTTTTCGGGAGGGAGAGCCTGTCAAATTTTTAGTGAAAATTGAAAGTTTACCTTGAGATTCCCATGATCATTCATCCCCATCTACGTAAAGCACCTCCCCTGTATTGGCATTGATAAATACTCGAGCGTGTGCCGGATCTTCGAACATACCTCCCATATACTCCCAACCGATCGA
>SL_8KL_010_SEDDRAFT_10001671_pt1 | contig 19193 bp, 16 predicted proteins | sample SodLakKL_010_SED_4_FD_11160 | JGI IMG/M metagenome (IMG submission 11160)
ATTTAATTATAGAAGATTCTGTTATTACTGATTATACCGTTAGATTGTTTGATAGTGGCGAGAAAGATTTTATTGTAAAAAATACAACTTTTGAAGATGGGTCTACGCTCAGGATAATATTTGAAAACGCACCATCGGACCGGATATTATTCAAGAACGTAATTTTTAAAGAACATTTGTTGGATGATAACGGGAATGAATTAGACGACGAAGGATACAAAGACTTGTTAGATTTGTGTAAGGATGGAACATATTTCTATGTTGCTCCATCAGACAAGTGGTATTACAAATCTTCTGCTTATTTTGCAGGTAATTAATTATAGGTGATTTATTTCATGAAAAATAAAATGTTGTTTATTTTGTCTTTGTTATTTATAGTTTTGATTATATGTCCTGCTAATGCGACACATCAAAACTTGTTTATAAACCCATCATTTGAAACTGAGGGGGATGATACAGAAGACGCATACAACTGGCAACAAGAGTTTAATACTTTCAGAAGTGATGAGTATTCTCTTACTGGCAATTGGTCTATGAAACAGGAAAGTGTGACAACTTCTTATAGTAGAAACTTTAGAAACGTACCACAGACAATTGAAGTTTTAGGTGACGTGGCATACGTTGTTGGCGGTCATTATTATTTAATAGATAATGAAGTTGATGATGCAGATGATTTTAGAATAAGATTTATTGTTTCTTGGTTGGATGAAGAAGGAGAAGAGATACAAAGCGAAGCACCATCTGAGGATTTAGAAACTTTTGAAGAATGGACATATATCAGAGATGCATTTTTATCTCCCGAAGAAGCTAAATATGCAGTTATAGAAGTTGAGTCTCAATATAACGGGGATGAATCTACTGATATATATTGGGATGATATGGTTTTATCAGGACCCGTTGATAAACCAGTTTGGCCTTCATGGATGCCCGGCCAAAGAAGAAAAATATTAAATAGAGAATCTGTTTTTAATCATAGAAGAAGAATTGATACGATAGGTGATATCATTGAATAAGGAAGGAGCAAGACAAATGTTTAATTTATCTTTTTTTCTCAAAATAATTTCTTTTACATTAATAGTGATTGCTTTTTTAACAGGTTGTGCTACTGTTTATGAACATTTAGACGATGCCCAACAGAGGGTTGAGGCACGTAGATTACAACTAAGAGAACAATATAATGAACTTTATGCAGAATATTACAATAGCAAAACTGTTGTTTTTCATATAAAAGAAATTATAGAAGAAAATTGGGAACATTTGCCTGAAGACCTTCAAAGACAACTTGTAAAACTTTGGGATTTGGCAGTAGAAATGGACGATAAACTGTCAGAAATAGACGAAGAATTAAGAGAAGCAGATTCTGATTTAGAAAAGTTGCAAGAAAGAATAGAAGAAGTCAGAAAGGCACAAGGAAACTTGGTAGAGAGAATTTTATCCGTTATAGATAAGATTGGTGACATAATTTGATAAGTTTCTTGTCTAAAATAAGAAAATGGATTATAACTTGGAATTATAGTGGTGGTGAGACAAACACAAAGACGGGTGTTTGTACTATGTCACCAGATATAATTTTAGGTTTTGAATTTTGGATTGCATGTGAATTGCATAATTATCATTATAGGGGTAAGAAAAAAGTTGACAGTCGTAGACATTCAGACTATAAGTTTTTTAGAGGGTTATTAAATATTGTAATAAACAAAATAGAGTCAATGTTAGGTTTTTTAAAGACTCGACCTACAGGATTTGTTATATTAGATGTTGTAATAGACTTATTATTTGTCCCTGTGATTTTTTTGTATCTAATTGTTGGAATTATACTGGCCACAATTTATCATACTGTGGTTAGGGTAGTAAGTTTTATTTTCTGGAAAGCATAATTATGGTTAATAGATTAAATAATGAACAAATAATGAATATAAGGGAGTCATTAGGTGCAATAAAAAAGACATTAGAAAAGTTAGATGAGGACACAGCAGAAAATTATGAAACATTGTCTATAGTTGAAGAGCATCTTAGAGATATAAATGGTTGTACTAAAAGGAATGTAGAAGATATATCTGATTTAAAAGATATGATAAAGGAACACGACGAATTATTATACGGAAATGAAGACGAAGAAGGAATCAAAGAACAAGTAGAATTTATTGTTACAAGTTATGATAAGATATATAATTTAAAAGAAGATATTATAAATGAGTTTTGGAAAATAATGACATATTTAGCTATTGGTTTTGTATTGTATGCATTACAAAATGCTGGGATTTTGGAATACGTTTGGGAATATGTTGGTAAAACTTTCACATTAGTGAGGTTCTTATTTTAATGAGTAAAAATTTTCACAGAGCAATTGATTTTGTCCTTAAATGGGAAGGTGGACATGTTGATATAGAAGAAGATAGAGGTGGAGAAACCATATACGGTATAAGCAAGAATAATCATCCAGAAATGTTTGAAGATGGATTGCCGACAAAGAGAGAAGCGAAACAATTTTATTGGTCGGAATATTGGAACAATGATAGAATACAACCGGGTAACATTACGGATTTAAAATTGTCAACTTATTTGTTTGATTGTGGAGTTAATCATGGTGTGGTAAGGGCAACACAAATGATTCAATTAGCATGTAATAGAATACATGAAAATAATATTGATGTTGACGGATGGGTTGGACCAGTAACATTGTCTAAGATAGAAATGTTAAATTCTGATAGGTTATTAGATTCACTTGTGATAAAAAGAATAAAATTATATAATAGAATTATTAATAGTGATAGAACACAGAAAAAATTTATAACAGGATGGTTAAACAGAGCTTTAGACATTTATAGTTGGAACCCGAAAGGTGATTAACGATGGGATATACTAGTGTTGAAAAAATAGAATTTGTTTATAGGGGTAGACGTTCTGAATTTGATGAAGACGACAAGGAAGCATTAAAACACATAATGGAAACTTATACTGACCCTATAATTGATTCCCATTTAGACGAAATATATGAAGTTCCATTCGACTCATATCCAGACACTCCAAAAATTATAACTAGCATTTCAACCTGGATTACTGCATATTTATTTCAAGTGTTGCCATCACAAACTTCTTCTCAAGAATGGATAGAAACACTGTGGGAAAGAGCATTGAAGTTTTTGGAAGCTTTGGCAGAAGAAGAAATGACTATTCCTGAAGCAGACAAAATAATAGAAGAAGAAGGTATTATAAAAGTTTATGAACGTGTTCAATCTGAAAGCAATGTTGGCAATTTACTTCTTAGTGATTCAGATTTTTCCCAAAAAGTTTTTGGAGACTCTGAGGCCACTATAAGGGGATAATTATGGATAGAATAATTGAGAGAGCCAAACAATCAATTTCAAGAATAGTTAGGGAAAGTGGATTTGATAAATTGGCCAGAGAGACTAATAAAATATTTTCTCAACAAGGCAGAACCCCAAGAGAGTGGCCACAACTTTCAACTCTCGGTTATGTGTCTAGGGAAAGTGTAAGAAGAACATACTCTAGTGTTAGTAGCTTAAAATCTTCGACTAGTCAAGCAACACCGCTTAGAGATAATGACGATTTGTATAACTCTGTTACATCTATTACTCAAAGCACAGTAAGAAGAATATCCAAAGGAGAAAATAATGTAGTTGTTGAATTTGGTAGTCAACATCCGGCAGCACATAGATTACACGAAGGTGGTAATGCAACAGGATTAAGAGGAGATATATTAGAAAGAACCCTTGGAAATACTACTGGTAAAGCACGTTCTTATATATTGAAGTCATATAGACCATTACACTCAGGACAAATACCACCAAGAAGATTTTTGCCAAGCTCTGACAGAGCCAGCGAAATTATTTTGGAAACAATTAATGAAGAATTAGATAGTGTTGTTAGAGAACAGGTTGATATAATTGTAGAGGAGTTGGACATACCTTGACAATAGGGATATCGGGAGCAGACGAGAATATACGTGATTTCTTAAGGGATAATTTGGTTGGGGAAGATTATGGTTTGAATGATGATATGCAAATAATAGCGACGGGGGAACCACACCCTTTAGAATTTCCTTTTGTTGTTTGTGGTTTGGGGAATATACAGAGAGAGTTTTCGTCTACTCATGCTATAAAAAATGAAATGAATTTTTCTATAGTCCTGTTTGACCGATGGACAAATTCTAGAGAATTGTATATTAGAAATTGTAATTTGTGCGACAAGATAATAGAGATACTGGAAAGTGATTTTAAGATAAACAATAGCTTCAAAAATACTTTTGTTGAATCTGTAGAAATGGAGTCTATAGAGGTTGAAACAGGGCAACAAGACACTATGGACATAGGAGTGATAGAAATTTCTTTTAGAACCGACAGAACAATTTCTCAAATGAAATAAAATATTTGACATTAAGGTGTATATATGCGAAAATATAGTTAGAAGGATTAAATTTTATAATATATTCAGGAGGAGATTTAGATGTCTCAAGATTTTGACCCTAAGAATCCACAAGGAGTAGTTGAACCAGCGGTTGGACAAAGAACTTCTATTGCGATTAGGCCCGAAAAAGAATGGGCTGCTTTTTACTGTGAGACAGGGGAACCTACAGAAAATTGGGTTTTTATGCCCCAGACAGGAAATAGCATTGATGGTGATATTGAATTGTTGGAAGACCCTACCATCGCAGGTGGTCGATTTAGACGTGAAGGGTTGGCGGGTTCTGATAGTATTGAAGGAAGTATCGACATTACTGTTGATGTTGATTTAATAGGATACCCAATATATTATGCTTTGGGCGGCCTAGAAGAAGAGGAAATAGTCGAAGGTGAGGTTTATAGTCACGTTTTTTATGGAAACGACCTTGACCATTTAGATGCAGAACTACCATCTTTTTCTATTTACAGGAACTTGGATAAATTTGCACAAAGAATGATGGGAGCTAGAACAAATAGCCTTTCTTTTGACCAATCAGAAGCAGAAGTTCTTGAGACTAGTTGGGATTTAATTGTTCGTTCAGAACAGGAGTGTCCTGAAGAAGAGGAACCAGAAACCGAACAAGTTATTGGAGACCCATTTGTTTATCGTGATGCCGAATTGCTGGTTGATGGAGAAGTGGCTGGTAATGTTGTTGACATTTCTTTTGAAATAAACAATAATCTTGAGACTGAATATACAATTAATTCAGGAATGTTTATTGGTGTTCTTGTTGCACTACAGCGTGAGATTACTGGTTCTATGGTCATTAAATATGAAGACCCTTCACTTTACAATGCTTATATTGAAGGTGAAGATATGGAACTAGAACTAACTTATTATACTGGTGAATATGCTGATGCAGACGGAGATTATGAGTATATTTTTAGGGTTCACCTTCCACTTGTTAAACTCGATACTGTTCCAATTGACGTTGGCGGTGGAGATGAAATTGTAACTCAGGATGTTGACTTTAGTGCCTATTATGATGAAAACGCAGTTTTTGAGTCTACAAAAGGCAANGGAGATGAACAAACTGAAGAGAATATTTCTATTTCCGAGCATTCGGCTCAATTGGCCGAAGGAAATATAGCTTATAATTCATTTTCAATATCAAACCCAGAAATTGATGAAGAACTTTATGAGTTAGATTATGAAACGGGAGAAGTAACTTTTGAAGAAGGCGAATATGCAGTCTTGAGAAGTGAAGATATTGAAAATATTGAGGATATAGAAGATGGAGATTACATTGAAATTGAAGCTACTGATAGTATTGGAGATAATATTATTGGAACTGTCACTTTTGATGGCGATGAAACTAGCGTGACTGATATTGTTGACGTTATAAACGATTCTGTAGATTTTGATTGGGATATAGCATCAAAAGTAACAGGAGAAGATAAAATTGAACTAGTTTCTGACTTTGCAGGTGAGTCTGCAATTGTTTCTGTAGAAAGTGTATCTCTTAGCGGAGAAGCAACTTTGGGATTATATGAAGGTGATTATTCCGAAGGTTCTGGTTTAGATGAAGATATTGTTGAATTTGACGCAACTTATAAACTATTAGAAGAACCAGTTATAACTCGTGAAGGGTATGACATTGCGTTTGAACTTGTGAATGATACTGAAGTTGGTGTATATGATGGTTCACAATTGTTTGAAGAAGGAGAACAGTAACAAAAACCTTATAAGGAGAGGAGCATAAGTTATGAGTAAAGATAGTATTTTTGCAGGAAATGTTAAGAAGAGAAATGAATGGGGTGAATGGACTTTTAAAGAACCCGTTCTAGATGATGTTCTAAACTTTCGTGACTGTTTCAAGGGTTCTGTGGAAGAACTAAGAGGTGACGAAGAGCGAAGCATTGGACTGGATGATATAGATTTTGGCAAGGCCAAAGAAATACTAGAAGATATGATTGTTGATTGGCCTTCTGATAAAGAAATCAATCAAGAAAATCTTTCTAGTATTAAAACTGAAGTTTTAATGTGGGCTTTTCAGCATGTTGCTGAATTGGTAAATAAAAGTCAAGAGCTTTCGGAGGACGAAGAAAAAAACTCAGAAGGGCCATAAAGAATAATGTAAGGCCCACAAATATTCTGGTGAAAAAGTCCCTGCATTTGTATAAATATTGTGCAGGGCCTTTCTATACATACTTGAGATTTCCCTATGAAGGCGATATATTAGACCAGCCTGCCAAATTACTAACCTTTTTTGATATGATTCAATATTACCTTGATAAAAAAGAAGATAACAAAAAAGTAGAACAGGAACAAAGAGAATTTAAACAAAGAATGAGAACTATAAATAGCGCATCAAGCGGTAGAAAACCAGTAAGGTGATTTGAATGGCTTCCAGAAATGAGGAAGTATTAACTTTAAACATAGAAGTAAAAGGCGAACAAGCCAAAGATATGTTAGGGGCTATTGATAAAACTTTACAAAACATGTCAGATTCTATGGAATCTGGTGCTGATGCAAGCAGAAGCTGGTCTGAAACTTTAGGAGAATCTTTTAAAAATGCCGGAGAATTAGGCCAAACATTTGGTGATTCAGCACGTTCAGGTATAGAAACTGTTATTAACGGGTTGCAAGGTTTAACATCTAGAATGTTAGATTTTCTCCCATTGCCAGACAAATTAAGAAGTGCCTTTGAAGAAACATTAGACGGTGTGATTACTGCTTTAGAACCTGTTATTATGGCATTTGAACAAACAGCAAAAACGTTAGGTTCATTAATAGGTATAGTTAATGAGGCTAGAATGGCTTTTATTAGATACTGTTGCGGGAATACCATATATTGGTTTTGTTTTCGACGGTATTAATCACGCCATAGATTTGCTTATAAAAAGCTTGGCAGTTCTTATACCAACTTTGGGAACTTTAGGCGCAAGCATACAGGCTACATTTTTGGTTAAAGCTGCAGCAGTTCCTGCAATATTAGGAGCTATTACAACAGTTGCCAGTGGATTAGCCACTACTATGGGAAGAAGTTTAGAAAATGCTTTCGTAAAAGTTACTAGTGTTTTGGCGGGAACTACAGATGAATTGGAAAGATTTGAAAGACAAATAGTAGAAATATCAAGACAAGTTCCCGAAACAGCGCACCAAGTTTCAGACGCAATGAGAGTTGTTGTTAAAGCTGGGATAAGGGGAGAAGAAACAATAGAAACTGTTACCCAAGGCTTGTTAAAATTGGGTCGTGTGGAAATGGTCAACGCAGATATGATTGCGGATGACGTAATACAAGTTACAGAAGCTTTCCAATTATTAGATGAACAATCCGAAGAAACTTTTGACGATTTTATTAACAATTTGTCTGTAGTGGCCACAAACACAAGAGCAACAATGGACCAAATAATTAAGTCTATGGCAAGAATGGCAGCACAAGCAGAACTGATAGACATACCAGCCAGCCAGGTCGCCGCTCTAGCGGGAACTATACAACAGGCAGGGCAAGAGGCAGCCCGTGGTGGCACACGGCTTAGACGTGGGTTTCAGAGCATTGTGGCAGCTCTCACGGATGCAGAAGATATGCAGATATTAGCAGATATACTAGATTTGGATTATGAACAAATGGCCATGCGTGTGGAAAGGGATATGGCTGGCGTTATATTAGATTTAAGCAAGACCGTTTCTGAGTCAGAAACACAAATGAGAGATTATGGAGAATTATTAGACTTAACCGGAGAAGCAGGAGCCACAGCTTTTGCAGCTATTTCTGCCCGGGCTGATTTACTACAAGATTTAATGGTAGAAATGGAAGAAGATACAGAAAGTTTGTCAAGGCGTAATGAAGAGATGATGGACACTTTCGGAAAACAAATGCAAATGTTATTTAATCGTGTCAGGGTTATGGCGGGAGATTTAGGTTATGCCTTTCTAGAACCGATAACCGACATGATAAGGGGATTTAACGAATCATTAGAAAGAGTTGAAAAAAGATATGATGAATTTGTTGGATATATAAGAGAAAATTCTAGGGATATATTTGCCAATATATTTGAATTATTAGGTTTGGATAGGTTTGAAGACGAAGGATTTTCAGGAGTTTTTGAAGGTATGAAGAAAGGCATAGAACAATTGGGTGGGCCAATTTTTAGCGTATTTTATAATTCGGCAATGATAGCATTTGAAGCGCTTATTAGTTTTGCTACTCCTGTTACTATTCAATTTGTTAAGAATATTTTTGAGGTTTTAAAGGGTTTATTATCACCTGTTTTCAAAGAAGCCAATAATATTGTCAGAAATTACATTTTAGTACCTATAGAAAAAGCAATAAGATATATATTTGGGGATTTAATATGGCAAACATCCGCTGATTTTGGTCATTATTTTGGAAGAGTATTAAGGGAAGGGTTTATGTGGTCTTGGGCTTGGTTTGAAAGAGATATGAATGATGCAATGTCAGATATGCACAGTTCGGCCAGAGAACTTAGGGAACAAATGGGAGATTGGATTCCAATTGAAGAAGGTTCTTATAGGGCCGGAGACCAATATTACGAATTGTTAGATATTTTGAATGAGGCTTTGACGGTTAGTGAGAAAATAGAAGATGGGATTTTAGAACCAGAAGCTATTTTTGATAATGTTGAACAAGCAGATGAATTAGTAAGCAGATTAACAGAAATAGAAACATATGCTGGATACATAAAAGGTGATGAACCAATTGACCTTGTTAAAGGCGCTCCGCATATAAGAAAATCCATAAAAGAATTGGGCGAATTGATTGATGAAATGGGCGGAATACCAGAAGATATGGAAGATGCTTATAGACAACAAGCTGAAGAAATAAGAAAAGAAGTAGAAAGTTATGATTTGTTTGTTGAGGCAATTATACCAGAACTAGATGCTGATTGGGAAGAAGCTATATCTGGTTTAGATGAACAAGTAACTGAAAGTATTATGGATTCTATAGAAAAAGGTTTAGAAGAAATAGATATTGACGCAGACAGGTTAGAAAAAATACAAGAGTCTGGACGTGATGCCTTAGAACAAATAATGGAAGAAGAAGGCGTTGACCTTTTTGTAGATTTGGTTACAGGAAGCGCTGAAGCTGCCGAAAAATTAGGTGAAGCGTTAGAACTTACAACATCACAAGTGGATGAATTAATAAAAGAATTGGATTTAATAGAAGGTCGAGTGTCAAGGGCAGAAGAAAGATTTAGAGAAGCGTTTGATATTAGCGAAATGCCAGAAACCGTTGAAGATATATTGTCTCACTATGACCATCTATTTGAAGACGATTTGCCTATATTCATGGAAGAAGAATTAGAAGAATTGATTTCAGAATTAAGGGATACCGAATTGGGGGCCAGATTGGAAGCATGGCATGGTCAAATAGAAAATTATAATGAATTGCAAGCAAAAATATTTGAAGAACACCATGAAATGAATGAACATTTTGAAGATTCTAGTTCATTATTATCTAGAACTTTAGACCCTATGGGTTTGATAACTGAAAATTCTAGTGAGATGAAAAGAAAATTAAAAGATATTGGTCTTGGCTTTAGAGAACTTGCGACTTTGGATATATATAAAGACGAAGGTGTATTGGACCCAGAATTTATAGAGACTATAGGAGATTTAACAGCTCAACAAGCTATTTCTTTGATAGAAAACCAAGAGAGAATAGAGAACTTAGCTCAAGAAGCAAGAGAAAAATATAAAGAAGGGCCTGGAACATTAGAAGAGTTAATAGAAGAAATGGTTGGAGAAACCTTCAATATACCAGAGATAGCAGAATATATGTCGTCGGAAATATTTAAAGCTGCCCAAGAAATTGGTAATACACTTGAAAACGAAATGGTAGACGGTTTGCATAGAATATTTGAATTAGGTTCTCAGGCCCTGCCGGGAGAAGGAAGAAGAATAGGCGAAGAAATAATGGAATCAGTAAGAGACGATATGAAAAGACAAATGGCTGGTGTGGTTGTAGATGATATAATGCCTGACGATTTAGATATAATGCTTTCCCAAGTAATGGGAGGCATGATGGCTAATGTAGGAGATGATTTGGGAGATATAGAAAGTTTCTTCGATACTTTGAATATGGGTCCTTTCCAAGATTTTTTGTTGCAACTTAACAGATTATCAGATATGGATGAAGAAGAATTAAAATTTGACCATATTGAAGAACTATTTAGTTTGTTAGAAGAAGAAGATACTACCTATGCTGCTGAAAATATAGGGGATTTTTTGGAAGATGTTTTTAGCGAAGGATTTAAACAAATGCAAGAATCAGCTGGTGCTATGTTTACAGATTCTATATTTGATTGGATAGAAGATTCTGAAGTAACTTGGGAAGATGCTTTTAGAGATTTTGCAAGAAACCTTGGGAGAATGTTTGCAGAAACTTTTATAGAAAGAGCAACACAAGAATTTATTATGGACCCTATTTTCGATGCCATATCAGAAATAGATTGGGGAGATGGAGGTGGCTGGGGTAGTTTGTTTGGTAATTCAGAAAGCGCAAATGATGCTTTAATAACAAATGATGGACGAGTTATTCATTTCCACCCCAATGATAACATATTGGCTTTCCAAGATGGAAACCTTGGTGTGGGCGGCGAGATTCACACATCTTCTCCTAAAGATTATTCTGGTTCAAAAGAAACTAAAATAGAAATACACAACTATAGTTCTGAAGAAGTGGAAGTGGAAGAAGAAGAAGAAGGGGATGTTGATGTTAAACACATAATCATAGGGACTGTTTCTGAAAATATAGGTCGTGGTGGCGAATTAGATAAGACAATGAAAAGAACATACGGATTAAACAGGAAAGGTCATTAATAAAATGATTAATAATATAGCTCCGAACCCATATTTTGAATGGAAATTAGATGATGACTCAAATGCTTTGCATTGGATTCAAAACGATAATGTAACCAGAACAGATAATAAATACAAAGAATATGGTTACTCTTTAGTGCAAAATAATATAATATCTAATTATGACAGGATATTCATAAATAAATATAACTCTTCATGTGTTATTCCCAATGAAAACTATAAGTTTGGAGCTTATTATTATTTGGTTGATAATAATGAAGACACGCCTAGTGATTTTAATGTTGTCTTTAGAATAAAATGGTTGGATTTTAATTTAGAAGAAGTTTCATATGATGATATATTTTTTGAAGGTTTGAGTTCGTTTGAAGAATGGGAGAAATTAGAGACAGATAACATAAATTCCCCTTCTAATTGTCACTATGTTCAATTTGGCATTGAATCTAAATATACTGGTTCTGAAACGACTGATATATATTGGGATTCTATTTTCATAAGCGCTCCAATGCCAACCGGAATAGTTTGGCCAGAACAGTTGCCAGAGTCTCCGAATCAAGATGGTTTTTCGGAACAAATGGAAAAACAAGTTATAAGAACAAAAATGGAGGCTGGTAGACCAAAAGTTAGGAAGAGATATGATGCGGCCACAAGACATTATGATGTTAATTGGTTGCTAACTAGGTCGCAACTTGACATATTTGAAGATTTTTTCTATAATGACTTAAACGGTGGGGCAAATAAATTTTTGATGAAAGACATGAGAAGTGAAGAACTGGTTGAATACAGGTTCAAAATACCCCCACGTCCTAATTTAATTAATGTTGGCGGTGACGCTTGGGAAGTTCAAGCTGAACTAGAGAGGTTGCCTTGATAATATGCCTGATAGTTTAAGTCAAACTGCATGGGAACAATTATTAGCTCAAGAGACAAATATAACATTCCTTCCACTGATAAAAATATCTCATCCCGAACTGTCTGAACCAATACGTATTGTTAATAATCAAAGGGATTTAGAAAAAGCTGGTAGCGACGAATCTCACTATGTTGCTTTTCCATTTGAAGTAAATATACCGGAAAGTAGAGAAGATACTATACCACAGGTTACTTTAACCATAGATAATGTTGATAGACAACTAACGCAAACTATTAGAGAAATAAGGACAGAACCAAGCGTAACATTAGAAATAGTTACGGCTGAACAACCAACAAGAGTAGAAGTTGGACCTTATGAATTTAAGTTAAAAAATGCTGATTGGGACAAGATTACTGTTAGTGGTAATTTGTCTTATGAAGATTTGCTGAATATAGGTTTTACTGCCCACAAATTTAACTTGTTTGACTTTCCATCTTTGTCAAGGGATTAATAAAATGAAAAAATTCAAGAAATATATTGGAATTGATTTTGTGGAAAAAGGCAGAAATATAGAAAAAGATGGGGGTCTAGATTGTTGGGGATTGTGCAAGATAGTATGGCAAAATGAATTTGATTTATATGTTCCATCTTATTCTGAAGAATATAATGATTTGTCGGAAAAGGATAAAATAAGTTCATGTATAGATTATTCTATAGATAAAGAATGGGTAGAAGTTGACAACCCACAAATAGGTGATGGTGTTGTGTTTGAAATATGTAATGTAAAATTTCATATAGGTGTTATAATAGATGCTAGATATGATAGGTTTTTACACATAGTTAGAAACGGAAATTCATGTGTGGAAAAATACACATCTCCAATGTGGAATAAAAGATTAGAAGGTTTTTATAGACATGGTGAAATGATATGACTGAAAATATACAGTTAGTTGGTAAAAAACATCCTTTAAGGTCTGATAAAATTTATGAAACATTTCCCGAAGGTATTACTTTATATGATATGCTTAAATTTACAGGATTTTATCCTGAAAAACAGAACTTATTAGTTTATATAGAAGATAGTTTAATAAAAGAAAAATATTGGGATATTGTAAGACCAAAAGAAGGCACATTAATTAATGTGAAAGCAATACCTCAATCTTCTACAGACGAGGATAGACAAAAGACTATACGTACTGTGGCTATGATAGGCGTAGCAGCAGCAGCACCTTGGGCAGCAGGACATGTTGCTGGTTGGGTAAATATGGCAGGTAATAAACTTTTTACTGGTTTGTTGTCGGCAGGCATACACGCTGCAGGTATGTGGGCTATAGACGAAATATGGCCTATGCCCGAACAACCAGAACCACCTGACAGACCAGAAATAAAGCCACAAATAACAGGCACAAGGAACCAAAAAAATATTGGCGGAATAATACCCAGAGTCTATGGAAAACATAGAATGTATCCAACATTAATAGCAGACCAAGTAAGCGAATATCAGGGCGATGACCAATATATAAATATGTTGATGACTTGTGGTTATGGTCCTTTAGATTTAAGTGAATTTAAGATAGGTGAAACACCATTAGAAGAATATTCTGATTATGAATTAGAATATGTTGAAGGTTGGGAAAATGAAGAATTAGATGAATTTCCAACTTCTATAAGACAAGAACAGGTTGACAGAACAATAATTGATGAATGGATTTTAGAAGTAACACAAAGAGATACAGATAAAGTTTCTATTGATATAGTTTTTCCTCAAGGTCTTGGTGAAATTGATGACGAAGGAGACATAAGAGGAGAAACAGTTCACATAGAAGGTCAAATACGTGAAGTTGGTGAGTCTAATTGGGAATATTTTTTTTCAGACTATGTTAATGAGAATGAACTGTCTAGGTTCTCAAGAGGGTACAGAAAAATACTTGATAAAAAAAGTCAATGGGAAGTAAGAGTTAGAAGAAAAGAAGAAGAAAGCGATGATTCTGACATATATGATTCTGTAGTATGGGATACATTAAGTTCTATAACCGACGAAGACCCCGTTCAAACAGATGCTAACATAAACAAAATATATCTTAGAATAAGAGCAAGCGACCAACTATCTGGTATGCTAGATAGTTTTAATTGTGTTGCACATAGCTATTTGCCATATTATGAAGAAAACGAATGGAAAGGCATTGATATAGAAAAATCTGTTATGACGGGCGTAGAACCACAAAATATTGAGGATTTAAATAACGGTGATTATATATTAATTAAGTTTGTCAGGTTCAAAGATGAAACTAAAGAAATAAAAATAGAGTTTTCTGGTGAAGAGGTAAGTTCTGTTGATATATTAAATACTTTTAATCAACATTTGGAATATCCATTTGAAGCTTTTTTGATTGAAGGAAATATTAGCATAGAAGGAGAAAAAGAAATAGAAATATTAGAAATTGATTTTAGCGGTGAGTTCAACATAGGTTTTTCCGTGGGAGATAAAGCAGAAGGCTATGGTCCAAAATTAGAGAGCAATCCATCTTCCATTTATTTACAATCTTTAATAGGGGAAGAAATGAAATACGATTTGTCAACTACTAAAATATGTTTTGATTCTTTAAGCGAATGGTATGAGTTTTGTGAAGAAAAAGATTTTAAATGTAATTTAATTCAAGAAACTGAAAGAACATTTTATGAATTTCTTAACGATATTGCTTCTGCTGGAAGGGCATCCAGGAATATAGTAGATGGGAAATTCGGTGTTATAATAGACAAAGAAAGAAAAATACCTGTTCAACATATAACTGAGAAGAATAGCAACAATTTTATGGCTTCAAAAAGCTTTATTGAAACCCCAGATTGTATAAAAATAAACTTTTTAAACGAAGAACATGGATGGGAAGAAGACGAAATTTTTATATACAAAGATGAAGAAAATCCTTCTCGTGATAAAGTAGAAGAATTTGATTTTACTGGAATGACGAATCCAAAACAAGTTTATAAAATGGGCAGATATCATTTGGCTAAAACAGAATTAAGGCCAGAAACATTTCAAGTTGATATGGATGCTTCTCACCTCGTATGTAATCGTGGAGATTTAGTAAAATTATCACATGATGTTATATTAGTTGGTTTGGATTCTGGATATGTTAAAGAACCGATAGTAAATAATAACGAAATTATAGGTGTTATAGTTGATGAAACATTAAATTTTGATTATGATATAGATTATGCTTTGAGAATTAGGCTTTCAAAACATAGGGGAGAAAGTGTTCTAAAAGAAATAGATAACCCGGCAGAAGAACCAAATTTTGAGTCTACTAATGAAATATACTTTGTTGAACCAATAAATATAAAAAATTATATAATAAAAAATGATGATTTATATACTTTCGGGGAAAAAGGAAAGGTTACTGAAGATGTTATAGTAAAAAATATAGAACCTACTGCCAATTTTGAGGCAAAATTAAAATTTTGTAATTATGATAAAAAATTGTATGATTTAGATGATAAGCCAATACCAGAGTTTGACACAAACATAACTATACCCGAAGAACTAAGACCACCAGTAATAAAAGAAATAGAATCTTGGTTCGGCGTTATGGGAAGAAGTTCTGACCATACACCACAACCAAGAGTTAAAGTTACGTTAGACCATATTTCGTTGTCTGGGGGGTGGGGAAAAAAATGGGGTTCATATTGGTCACAAAAACAAACAAATGTTTTTGAACAGTTATTTGATAGAATAGAAGCACAATATAAAAGGAGCAGCAGTGATTTGTGGACTGACTGGTTCCCTGTTCATATAAATGGAAAAAGTTTTTTTATTGATGATTTGATACCGGAAGAAGAATACGATATAAGAGTTAGAGGGGTAACAGATTTAAACAGAGCAACGCCTTGGGATGAAAAAACACATAAATTAACTGGCGATAAAATAATACCAAATCCTCCTTTATCTTTTGAATTAGAACAAGGTTCTGGTAGATTTGTAAAGATAAAATTTGAAGAATCAACTTATAAAAAAGTATCACAATATTTATTTTATCGTTCCGATGGCCAAGATTTTGAAAACGCAGAATTGATAGGAGAAGATAGTGATTCACCATTTATAGATTCTGTTGAATTAGATTACAATTTGGAATATTTTTATTGGATTAAATCTAGGGATGTGGCAGGTAACGAGTCTGAACCAATAGGTCCTGAATCTATATATATTGAAGAAATATCAGATTTAGAAGTTAGCGGTTCACCACCGTTAAAACCGGAAAAACCTGAATTTGTAGAAAGTAATTTCTATTTTTCAGGTGATGCATCTGGACGTTCTGATATAACAGTAGAAGTTCCACCTATTAAAAAAATAGAATATATAGAATCAACCATTCTAAATGTTACAGAAAATGGATTCATTATTTATGATTCAGAATTTTCTTTAGAAAAATTAAAAGTAGGATATCATATAGAAGTAAAAGATAATCATGAAGATAATGATGGTATATATGAAATAATTGATAAAATAAATGGTTCAGAAGAAATAGAAATACATACTGAACCAAAACCAGAAAATTATGACATAGGTGAACAAGGGATAGTTAAATGGAATGAAGAAGACTATGCAAATACTAAATATCAAAATTTAATAAAGAGAAGAACAGTTGAAGAAAAAGAGTGGAACATAGTAGAACAAGAAGTTAATGATGATTATGTTGAAGTTAGAATAGATGATTTGACACCAGAAGAAGAATATGAAATTGGAATACGTGGGTTTTCGGCTTTTGGTGTTCCCAGCGAAATAAGTGATACAATAACAGTTACTGCTCAAGGTGATGACCAAGCCCCAAGCAGAGTTGACGAAGAAACAATAAGGCTAGAACAAGGAACAGGGAAAATAGTTACATTGAGTTGGGAACCCCCTACAGACGAACACGGGAATGAATATGTAGATTTAAAAGCTTATCAAATAGAAAGAGCAATGGCAGAAGATAACGATGAATTGCCTAGCGTTGAAGCGGATGATAAAGAAGAAGGTTGGGAGAGATTAACTAGTTCACAAGGTGTAACAACATTTTCTGAAGCAATAATTTATATAGATGGAAACGGAGAAAAATATGAATTTGATAAATATGTTAAATATAGAATAAGACCTTTTGATACATCTGGTAATGTTGCAGGAGATAACCAAGAACATAATGGATGGTCTGAATCAGAAGCAATCTTTCTTTCAAGAGTTGAAGATAATGATGCGGACATTCGAAAACCTAGCAAACCAGGTTTTGATTCTGAAACGGATTTTGAAAAGACTGATTCTGGTTATTACGGTCCAACAAAAGAAGGTAATTATTTGTCATATTTTGAATTTAATATACCGGCTCTACCGCCAGATAATCCTGCTGAAAATACAGTAAGAGCAAGATTGCAAAAGTTATTATTTAGGGAATCTGACAGTGGTGACGAATGGAGACTTGGTGAGAGTTTAGAAAACGAAACAAATGTCACGGCAAGAATAGGAGACTTACATCCTGATATTGAATATGAGTTTACTTTAGAAACAGAAAGTGCTTTCGGAACAACGAATAAAATAGACAAAATTTTAACAGAAACAGGAGAAACAAAAACAGAGTCAGAAGATACTGTTGATTCGCTAGAGGCAACCAGAAATACTGATTTGGAAGTTATAGAAGTTACTTGGGATGAAGAGGATAGTGAGGGTAATCCAATAAAAGATATAGAGTCATGTGAAATATGGGCCGGGGATATAGATAATGCGGAATTTAATAATGGAGAAATAATTAATGCTAAAAAAAAGGGCGAAGCTGGAAAAGGTTCTGAAATTTTTCATTTTGACCCATTTATAGGTGAGTTTGATTCCGAAGACCCAAGTGAAGAAGGAGAATATAGAATATTTAATAGAATAATTGATAAATCATCAAATAAATCGACCCAAGTCGCACAGTTTGATTTATTAGCACAGGATACTTGGATATTGTTTAATAAAGAAAATGACCAAGGATTACAAAATTGGGAAACTTATACAGATGAAATATCCCCACCTTCTACTGCTAATGCCAATGTTTCTTCGGGGGAACCGCTATATGGTTATGTAAATACTGATTCTGCTGTTTCTTATGGTGATGCAATAGCCAAAGTTTATAATTCACATTATATTGACTTTGGAGATTGGACTGATATAGAAGTAAATTTAGAATATTATTGTGATATAGGCACAGAAATAGATGGTGGTTCATTTAGAGTTTATATATCAGAAAGTTCGGGAGAAGGCAATACAGATGTTGCGATATTTTCTGATGGTGAAGGAACTTACGGTGGAGACGGGGGATATTACTCTGGCGAAGGAACCTTCAATTGGTCTATACCTGAAAATATAAATGGTTATTTATATTTTGATGTTTGGTCTTATAGCCCACATAGTTATAACGAGCTTGAATTTAAAGTTAATTATGTAGAATTGAAACAATAAAAACATAAGGAGTGTTTATAATGTCAACTTACGGACAACATTTAGGTTTATTTGTTATGAGACAAAGAGGAGACGATTACAAGGATGATATGGAGTTAAATTTGCGAAAATTAGACGCAATGTTATCTCTAAGTTTTATAGATTTTATTGATGAATTACCAGAAAGTCCTGGTGTGGGCGATTTATATATAATATCTAATGAACCAGAATCATATTTAGAAGGTTATGAAGGATATATAGCGCATTATACTGAAGTTACAGATACTGGAACAACTGATTGGGAATACTATGAACCTACTGACAAACTAAATGGTTATAATAATGAAGAAGAAAAATGGTATTCTTACAACGATAATAATAATGAATGGGAAATGTATGAACCAGATTACGACAGTAGTGATTTTGATAATGATTTTAATAATAAAGACACAGATGATTTGTCGGAGGGTAGCAATAACCTTTATAATAGAAATCCAGATTGGAACGAAGAAGATTATAATGAACCCACTTACATAGAAAATAAACCTGATGTAGATGATATGGAGTTAAATTTGCGAAAATTAGACGCAATGTTATCTCTAAGTTTTATAGATTTTATTGATGAATTACCAGAAAGTCCTGGTGTGGGCG
>SL_8KL_010_SEDDRAFT_10001672_pt1 | contig 19189 bp, 21 predicted proteins | sample SodLakKL_010_SED_4_FD_11160 | JGI IMG/M metagenome (IMG submission 11160)
CTACCATGGATATCATCGGTAGCCAGGGGTTCTCTGCTCCTCTCTGCACTGTATTCTTATCATTAATCGACTGTGAAAACATGGGCTTTGCCTACCTCCATCTTTTCTAGTTTGTTTTGATCCCTCAAGCATTCGAGATAGCCCGCCAAGAAGTCCCTTCGTTCGTCTAACCTATCCGCGAGCTGAGAAACCGACATAAGCTCATCAGAAAGTTCTTCGATTATTTTATTCTCGAGGGTGTCCGAGCCGTCTTCCATCTAAATACCTGCCTTAAGTACTCTTTGTGTATACATAGACCATATGTTTACACTTTATAAAAGTTATCTATACTACAGTAAATAAGTAATGCATATACTGCGTATAAACTATATGCTATACTATAAAGAATACAATAATTAACTAACCTATAACATATCAGTTTCAATATATATTACATATAGTTTTAATTTAATTATTTAATAAATAACACATAGTAACTATATTGTTACAATAGATAAAGCCAGGGGATGAGGTGATGGAAAAAATGGGCTAGGATGGACCCGGCGGGATTTGAACCCGCGGTCTCCACCCTTTTACTGTGAGCCAGACAACAGAAGTTCGGCGTCACAATGCCAAGGTGGCGTCTTTTCGTTGGAACCCTTTGGTGAAACTCTCGAAACGGAGTTTCGAAGTTTGGGAAAGCAGGGCTTCCCGTAAACTTTTTCTAAAGTATTCCTTCCACTAGACTACGGGCCCATGCCTAAAACCACTGTTAAATATTCTACTCCGTGACCTCGTGACCCGAGATCATCTCCGATGCCTTCCATAGATAGTAAAACGTGATCACTCCTGTGAGTGAGAAGGCCATCCACTTGACCGTTGACTCTTTGCTTTCCATGTGTTCTATCCTCGTTTCGTCGCCGTATCTCTTCTCATGACCGGAAACGGGTATGGATACCTTGTAAAGCAAGTATATCCCTACTATCGGTGCTAAGACCATACCGACTATGAAGCCAAGCAGTCCTGTTACCGTAACTCCTGTGCCTGCAAGTTCACCCGCCGCCAGCATCATCAGACCAACCAGGAATACCAAGACCGGAAGCAGAAACATGACGAACCACTTCCACGTAGGTTCTTTGTCTTCCGTGTGCTTGAGCTTCTTATACTCGCCGGATATCTCCGTCGTATGGCCGGATACCATCTCAGCTATCTTCCACAGATAGTAGATATTGACCAAAGGTATCAGAGCTATTATGAGCCACTTCCACGTAGGTTCCTTCCTGTTTTTGTGTGAAAGACCTGGTATATTATCACCAAGGTAGTTTTCCCGGGTAAGTATAAAAAAGTATTAGGGATGGTGGGCCTGCGCGGATTTGAACCGCGGATCTCCACCTTTTCCAAAGGCTAGAGTTTTGGTGAAGCTTACGGAACTTAACGTTCCGAAGTTCGGAATCCTTTGATTCAGGAACTTTTTCTAAAAGCTTCCGTGAAGGTGGCGTCATTTCGGTACCGCCGGAAGTCCGATGCCCGGTTTTTTGTATTTCCGCTAGACCACAGGCCCTGTTAACTATTTTATATACAGACCACGGTTTATATTTATGAAACTAGAAGAGGCCGTGGATAGGGCCAGGGAGCTGGAAGAGGTAGGTGACATACTCGAAGGCGGTGGCTTCCTGTGTTCCGCATACATAATGTTGGACAGGGACGAAGAGGGATGTCTGGATGTCTGGAACCTGGCGTTCTATTCAAAGAAGGAGAACGAAATAACGGCGGTCGAAGTATCGGAAGACGGAGCAAAGCTCGGTGTAACGGACGCACCACTCAGGGAGGATACAGGGGAGGTTAAATACCGCGACCTCGGGGTCGATGCTCGGGAGGGTATGGAGATGGCCAGGGAGGTGCTGGAGAACGACTTTGGGGTCAAGTACAGGAAGATGCTTTTTTCACTCAAATCGGAGGACGGCAAACAGGTATGGAGAGCCGTTTTCGTGGGGAGAGGCCTTTCAATAATAACAGTTTCGATAGACACCGAGACATGTGAAGTTCTGGAAAAGGAAAGAAAGAGTATGGGCAAGGGAATGTTCGGGGGGTAATGGGACCGCCGGGATTTGAACCCGAGATCTCCGGCTTCTATGCCGCGCACGGAAATGTTTTACGCGCGGTGGCCTTATAAGACCGGCGCTTTGGTCCCTGTTTCCAGGCCTAACCAAGCTAAGCCACGGTCCCTACAACAGACTAACTAACAGCTAAACCTTTTTATCTTTATGGAGTTAAAAAGATTTTTGGAACATCCGAAAACATAGATCCTATATGAAGACCAAAACACTGATGGAGGTAAAAGACTTCCTCGAGTCGGAGAACTACAGCACCTTTGTCTACCCCAGGGGATGCTTTGACATAGCAGCAAGAAGGGAGGACATGCTGTTGCTTAAGGTTCTGACGAACGTCGATTCGTTCCAGAAGGAACAGGCCAGGGACCTGAAGCTGCTATCAAGTTTACTGGAGTCAAACTGTTTTGTACTGGGGAGGAGAACCAGGAGACAGAACCTGAGGGATTCGGTCGTATACGAAAGGTTCGGTATACCCGCCATGACCCCAGGAACATTCATGTCAACGGTACGAGGCAGGTACCCCAAGAAGATAAGTACCAGAGGCGGTGTATTTGGCGTACTTGATCCGGACAGACTCAGAAACCTGAGGAGGGAGAAGGATCTTACCCAGCAGGAGCTTGCAGACATGCTCGGCGTATCGCAAAAAAGCATATCAGAGCACGAGTCAAGACGGGGAAAGGTGGTCGTAAAGATGTTAGAGGCTCTTGAAAACATATTTGAAGAGGAGCTGACAGAGAGAATAGATCCATTCCAGTTATTTGATGCGGAGACCAGTAGAAGCACGGAAAAAGGCAAAGGTCTTTGCCGTATTTTAAGGGATATTGGATTTAACGCCAGCAGCGTAAAAAGGGCACCACCGGAACTGGTAGCCAGATCGGAGAAAACTGTGATATCAAAACAGATCAGAAAGAACAGCCACGGTATGGAAAAACTATCTGAGTTCTCCGAGGTAACCAACTCCACTGCATTTGTGGTCTCTGACAAGGATAAATACGCAGAAGGGCTCCCCTGTATAAGAAGAGATGAAATACAGGAGATAGGAAGCCCGAAGGAACTTATAAAAATCGTCGAGGAAAGAAGTGCCGCATAATAGTTAAATAGGTCGGAAACGTTTTTTAGGGTATGAGGCTTGGACACGGAAAAAGAACGGAAACGCTTACACCGGAACTTAAGTCCAAACTGTTCAAACTTGGTATGCTGCTTTTCCTAGCCGGACTCTTCGTACTTTCGGCTTCTTTCCAGGCCATTCCGTTCATCAAAGTACCCCTGGAATACCTTGACATAACATTCACAGTCTCATTTCTCATGATACCGGCGGGGGCAATAATGATGATGGTGGGGAGGATGTACTACAGAATTGGTTATATAGCCGGTCTGCTTGTTTTCCTGGCCGCAGTGGGTATGGTAGCTCACTTTCAGATGCAGAGCTACAGGGTAACAAATGTAGATAGATGCTGTGAAATGTTTGTAGAGGGAGGCAGCTGTACCCACGAAGAGTTTCCAGAAAACTTCTCGGTAACGATAGAGGAAAATGAGGTCGACTGTAGATTATTCCCTGCAGGAAACAACGTACACAACTGGAGATCGGTCTGCAACTGTTAGCTCCTTAGTTCTTTGACCTTTCTTATGTTCCAAGCGAACCCTCTGTCGTCCACTGGCGTTTCAAGAACCATAGGTTTTTTCCTCAGCTCACCATGGTTTATGAATAAACGGAATGCTTCGTCGCCTATCTTACCAAGACCTATGTGTTCATGTGCATCCTTCTCAGAAGCGTAGCCGTATTTGGAGTCGTTGAGGTGGAGGAACCTTAAATTTTCGTTTCCCACGGTGTCTTCAATCTCATCCAAAACCATATCCAACTTTGCTTGACTGGAAAAGTCGTAACCTGCCGAGTACATATGACATGTATCCAGACAGACCCCGAGTTTATCGTAACCGTGGTCCGATAACTCTATCATATCAGAAAGCTCCGAGAAGGTCTTACCGAGGGTGGTTCCTTTGCCTGATGTGTTTTCAAGTAGTACCCTGATGTTATCAGGTATATCAAGTTCGGATAGACGCGATGCTATGTTTTCTATGCCTTCCTCCACACCTGCACTAGTGTGGGCCCCGGGATGAAAAGTATAGTAGGGTATACCGAGCTTCGACGTAACGTTTATCTCGGCCTGCATGGTTTCAACCGACTTTCTTCCAAGCTCTTCCTTTGGGGTAGCCAGGTTTATAAGGTATGTGCTGTGAACTATCCAGGGTTTTATGTCCTTCTCCTCCACCAGTTCCCTGAACCTCTTGGCCTCCTCCATATCAGGTTGGTTCACCTTCCAGCCGCGCGGCGACCCAACGAAGATCTGGCCACAGTTCCCTCCTGTTTCTTCTTCCCTCTCAACGGCCCTGTGTATGCCGCCGCCTACAGAGACGTGTGCTCCAAGCCGAAACATATGTTAAGGATAAACTAACAGAGTTAAATTATTTGTCTGCCCATAACTTTTAAATATGTGTATGGAGGTATATTTGCCCTGGGTTAACCACAATTTAACTCTCAAAATCAGTAACAAAAAAAAGGAGGTGATAGATATTTCACCAGGAGCACATGGTGTTGGACAACCTATTTTTATCTTAGGTGAAGACACCACAAGACAAAGCGGAAAAGGCGCACAAAAAAACAACATAGCAGCAGGAAAGGCCGTCGGTGATACGGTCAGGACGACACTGGGTCCCAAGGGCATGGACAAGATGTTAGTGGACTCGGTGGGAGATATAGTAGTGACGAACGACGGTGTAACGATTCTCGATGAGATGGAGATCGAACATCCGGCTGCAAAGATGATGGTGGAGGTAGCAAAGACACAGGAGGAGCAGGTCGGTGATGGAACGACAACTGCGGTTGTCATTGGTTCTGAACTGCTGAAGAAGGCCGAAGACCTTCTGGACCAGGATATACATCCTACGGTCATAACCAGAGGTTTCAACCTGGCAGCAGGAAAGGCACTGGAACATCTCGACGACATAAGCGAGGAGGTTGATTTCAGCAAAAACAGGGACCTACTGAAGAACATAGCCATGACATCGATAACAGGGAAGTCTGCCGAGAAGGCGTATGAAAAGTACGCTGAGCTTGCTGTACGTTCGGTCGAAACCATCCTTGACAAAAACAACGGAGAAGTAGACATAGACAAGGACAACATAAAGATCGAAAAGAGCGAGGGCGATGGAATAAGCAGCTCGGACCTGATAGAAGGAATAATCATCGACAAGGAGATGGTCCATGCAGACATGCCCAAGAAAATCAAGGATGCAAAGGTTGCTCTCGTTAACGCTGCTCTTGAAGTCGACGAGACAAAGACCGATGCAGAAATCCAGATCTCTTCACCCGATCAGCTGGAGAGCTTCCTGGACCAGGAGGAAAAGATGCTCAAGAAGATGGTCAACAAGATAGTCGACTCCGAAGCAGATATAGTCTTCTGCCAGAAGGGAATCGACGACATAGCACAGCACTACCTAGCAAAGAGAGGAATAGCAGCGGTGCGACGTGTAAAGAGCGACGACATGAAGAGACTCGCAAGGGCAACCGAGGCAAAGGTAGTAAACAGCATCGAAGATCTAACAGAAGAGGACCTGGGTGAAGCAGGCACAGTCGTTGAAAAGAAGGAAGGAGACGCGATGATCTACGTTCAGGACTGTAAGAGACCAAAGACAGTTTCACTGCTTCTAACGGGAGGCACGGAACACGTAGTCGACGAAGCAGAACGTTCTATGAACGACGCACTTGACTGTGTGATAACAGCACTCAAGTCCGGTAAGATCGTTGCAGGTGGTGGATCAGTCGAACAGGAGCTTTCAAACAGGCTCAAGAAGTTTGCACAGTCCGAATCCGGAAGAGAACAGCTAGCCATAAGAGCATTTGCAGAGGCACTTGAAGTAATACCAAGGACCCTTGCAGAAAACACGGGCCTCGACCCAGTCGACGCACTCGTAGAGATTAGGTCGGCACACGAGGACGGCAAGAAGGACAACGGACTCGATGTAGACCTCGGCAAGGTGGTTGACATGAAGAAGAAGGGTGTTATCGAACCGCTCGGAATAAAGAAGCAGGCTATACAGTCTGCAAGTGAAGCAGCGGAGATGATACTCAGGATAGACGACGTCGTGTCTGCCGGTGAGCTGAGTGGTGGAGAAGGAGGAGGACCAGGCGGAGGCATGCCAGGAGGAATGCCACCCGGAATGGGAGGCATGTAGATCCAAAACAACCCCCCGACCCCTTTCTTTTTCTTATTTTAGGTTTCCACAAAATATTTAAGTAAGACCCACAAATCTACCTATATGTCAGAGGACGAGGTAGAGATTGAGGCCAGCGATGAGGAGTACGAAGTAATTCCCCTTTCTCCTATAAGAAAGCTTGAAAAGAGGATAGACGAGCTCGAGACCAAAAAGAGCAAGATGGAGTCCAAGAGCTTTGTAAACGAAATGATGGAGCTAATAAAGGCAAACCAAAGAATGGTCGAGAGAATGGTTGAGTCGAACAGCCAGCTCAGAGCTGAACTTGAGAGGCTACCCGGAAAGATAGACCAGGTCACAGACCAGTGGAAGGAATTCCTGGAACTGCTCAAGAAGGGAGGCGGTATAGATTCATCGGAGGAAAGATCCCCGGAGGTTCAGGAACTCCTGGAACTCAACAAAAGCCTGATTCAGAAGAACGAGGACATAGTTGAGTCCCTGAAATCCCTAGAAAATAACATGCAAAAGGGAGAAGAACCGGAGCCCGTGGCAAGTGACCAGAGGAGAGAGAGGAAGGACAGGAGGAGCCCGAGCATAAGGATAAAGAAGAAGTCATCGGAACGTGATAGAAGGAGCCGGGCCGACGAAAACCGACTTTAAACGCCACCGGACACCAATTACTGCGGAACATATCTATAAAACTTTAAATATCAGGCGTAACTACAACATTAATGATACCATGATTGAAATGAAAAAGGGTATTTCACCTGTTATAGCAATCGTTATGCTTCTACTGATTGTAGTAGTTATGGTAGGTGGTGTATTCGCATGGATGACGGGAATGCAGGACGACATCGAAGGTGCAGGAGACGAACAAGTAGCAGCAATAGTAGAGGAAGCATCGGGATACGTCAGGATAATAGATGTGAGTTGCGACGACGATGGAGATTACGCAAAGCACATATGGATAAGGAACGACAACCCTACGAGGAACTATAATCCCATTGACGTGTTCTTGGACGGTGACTACTTAGGGGACATCGAACTCAAAACCAACGATGAATTGGATGGTGATAAAAGCTATCCACTTGACCTGCTTGACAACTCAGATGATGACAACAATCTGGACGAGTGGGACAATGAATGGGAAGAAGAGGTCTCCGGAAGACTTGTCCTTAACTACGAAGGAGAAAACATAGAGACAAGGAACATCGTCTGCTAGAACTTCCAATAGCCATGTGGAAAACCACGGACCAGTAGATATCGGTGGATCCAGTTATTTCTCTTTTTTTAAGCAATAGACGCTGGTGTGCTGGTCCACGGTGTCATATATCTTTCTTCAAAAACATGGATAGTTTTATACCGTCTGTGACAAATTAAGAGTATGCTCTCCGCTGCCAGACCGCACCCGAAGGGTCAACAGGTAATGAGCGTTATACTGTTGACAGCCATCATGCTTTCCGTTTCTATAGGCGCCTACGCATGGGGCCGAGGTATGCTTGAAACATCCATGGAGAGAAGGGACTACGAGAGAATGGAGAGGTTCATGCTCGACATCAATGAAAACATAAAGGAGGTGGCAAGGAGAGGTGGTAGAAAGGAAATGAGCATAGATCTACCACAGGAGGCTGAGTTCAGGGTAACAGACACAGAGGAAGGCCAGCTTGACAACATAACACTGACATTCGACACAACGATAAGGACCATGGCACAGGACACAGATATAGTTATCGTGGGATCACCCGGAACCGAATCGCCCGTGACGGAAAGTCCCGAGACAATAATAGCAAGGTCCGAAAGAATAGGAGACGGATACAACGTAAACTTCAAACTATACTATAGGAACACGACGATAGACGGAGAAGCGGTCCGGAGGATAGAGATAGATACACCAAACAACCAGGGAATTGCACAAAGAGGGGGCCAGATCGACCTTCTCATCGAAAGAGGTCCCAGTTATGTTATGGAAGATGGGTTCACAGTTAATAAAATTAAAATAAGAATAATCTAAAGAGGAGTTAAGATGGACTCAAAGGGACAAAACCTCACGGTTGAACAGATGCTTCTCTTCTTCATAAGCATAACTGCAATGGTTGTGCTATACTACTCATTTTCAAGGCTAACAGGAAACGTTGGACAGGAGGTAGGAAGGGACCAGCTCAGGGGCGTCACGGAGGTGACACTCACAGGCATATACAGAGCGTACAACTCCTATGAAGAACAGAAACCAGAAAGCAAAAAAATAAGGGCAGAGATACCAAAAGAAATTTCAGGAGAAATGTACAGAATAGTAGTGGAAGAGGATGAAATACGGGCCGAAACAGACGGTGAACTCGAGGTAACCAGAAGTATAGGCGAAATAACAGAGGACGTAAGTGTATCTATGGATGAAGGTTTCAGACAGGGAGTATCGTCGAGGAAGGGTTCCATACTGGTGGAGCTGGATGGGAGTGAAATAATAATAGGAAGATAGCATGGATAGTTTTAAGCAAAGAACAAAAAATGAAGTTAAGAAGGTTATAGTAGAGGCACTCGAGGAGCTTGGACTTGAGATCGAGGGCGACGGAGAAGATATCCTCGATGAGGTCGAAAGCATAGACAGAGAGGGCTTAGAAGACATATATCCAGAGGGAGACACAGAGGTCAGCACAAACGTTGATGAAATGGATCTAAACATCGAAGTAGTACCCGAAATAGTTTCAAGGTTAAAAACAGGTGCAGAAATAATGGACAAGGAAGAAGGCTACAAGAAGAACACTGAAGACAAAGAACCCACGGAAGGCAGCTGTTCAAAACAGGACAAAGAGAAAATGAACGTAAAAATTTCCTCCATAGTCGAAGGACTGAAAGATGGGGCAACTGTTTTGGAGGATAACCCCACGGAAGAGGATGGAACGGAAGAAGAGGAAGAGAAGGGGATAGATGACGAGGAGGAGGGTACGGAGAAAGAAGAGGAAAGGAAGGAGGTCGGTGACGAGGAAGAGAATGCGGCGGGAGAAGATGAAACGACAGGTGCACATGAAGAGGATGGGACTGAAATAGAGGATGTGGAGAGAGAAGAGGGATTGAACGGCAAAAGAGAGGAAAAAATCGGATCCAAGCCTGTTAATGATATAGTTGAAAGGTTGAGGAAGGGAATGACGGACGGTGAAGCCCAGGAAAACGAAAACCAAGCTCAACCTTATCCGTGGCCTATAGTAGGCAGTTCAAGTTTTCCTGTATACCCCTTCCCCCAAACACAGGAACCACAAGCCACGAAGATACCACAGAACAGAAACAGTAAAACGGATGAAACCGATGTTCCGGAAGGGGATGATATAGATTCGTACGTATATGAAAAAGCCCAGGGCAGTGAAGGAATAGGTCTACCTACCACCAAGTGGAATCCAAAGGTTTCTATCGTAACAAAGGACGATGAAGACGAAGATGATGTAAATATAACCGAGGTCGATGAATACTACAGCCTTATACCAAAGAACCCCAAAAGAGGCGAAAACATATACGCCTACGCCCACATAAAGTGGGACGAAGACAAGAACTCTCTTGTTTACAAGGTACTGGAACCAAAGCTGGCAAAAAAGGACGAAGAGCTACTTGATGAGATAAAGGATATAATCCAAAGCAGACTGGATGTGAGCTTCGAGGACCTCGGACGGATAAAGGTAAAGGGCTATCTTTCGGACAAACTCGATGAGGCGATCGAAATCCTGGGCCAAGACCTACATGGAGCCAGAAAAAAAGCCATAAAATACTACATTGAAAGGGATCTTATAGACATGGGAAAGATCGAGCCCATGATGCAGGATCCCAACATTGAGGAAATATCATGTGACGGAGTGGGGATACCCATATTCGTATACCACAGAAACGCAAACTACGGTTCAATGGAAACAAATATAGCATTCGAAGACAAGGAAGAACTTGATTCCTATGTCAGAGGCCTAGGACAGATGGTGGGCAAAACCGTGTCCATGGCCAATCCGTTGGTGGATGCCTCGTTGCCCGATGGATCCAGACTACAGGCTACTCTGGGTACCGACATTGCCAGAAAGGGCTCTAACTTCACAATAAGAAAGTTCACAGAAAATCCCCTTACTCCAGTAGATCTGATGGAGTTCGGAACAATAGATCCAAGGGCCCTTGCATACATATGGATGGCCATAGAACAGCAAAAGTCCGTACTTATCTCAGGAGGAACAGCAACCGGAAAAACTACAATGCTCAATGTAGTTTCCCTTTTCATAAGACCAGAGATGAAGATTGTTACGATAGAGGACACGGCAGAGCTACGTCTACCACATACACACTGGGTGCCTGAAGTTGCAAGGAAGGCCATGGCGCAGGAGGGTTCGGGTGAGGTGGACATGTTTACACTACTCAAAGAGTCTCTGAGACAGAGGCCTGACTACATAATCGTAGGTGAGGTCAGGGGTGCAGAGGCCTTCGTTCTATTCCAACAGATGTCCACAGGACACCCAGGACTGGCAACGATACATGCAGAAAACCCAGAGAGACTTGTAAACAGACTGACTACAAACCCAATAAATCTACCTCCCTCCCTGATAAGTGCACTGGACATTGTGATATTCCTAAGAAAGGTAAGACGGGGTGGGACACTGCTCAGAAAAATAGATGAAATCGTGGAGGTAAAGAGGTATTCACGAGAGGAGGATGTTCCGAAAATGAACCGTGTTTTGAAATGGGATCCTTCACAGGATAAACTTGTACGAAAGAACCCCAGTCTTATACTGAAGGAGGCATCAAGGTTGGAGGGAATGGAGGAGGACGAACTCAGGGATGAACTGGAGGACAGAGAAAAGGTAATGAGATGGATGGTACACGAAGGAATGAGGAATATTGAAGATATAGGAGGAGTCCTTTCGAGATACTACTCCGATAAAGAGTCTCTAATGAAAAAGATAACTTGGTAGGTTAATAACTTGATATCCGAAGACTGGTACAGAAAGAAGTCCCTAGAGCTTTTCTCGGGATTAATAGAACCTTATCTGCACTATTTTGAAAGCCTAAAACCACAGCTACAGAAGGCCAACATAAACCTATCAATCAGGGAATACCTTTCGATAGGCTTTATGACAGCATCCGTCGTCTTTGTTGTCGAGATGCTGTTGCTGTCATTTATATTCAGCATACTTCCACAGTTCACGATTCCCATGGCACTTATGACGGCACTTATACTATCCATTCTTAGCTCGGGGCTGATAGCAATACTTTTCTATATGAGACCTTCGATTGTTGCAAAGTCCAGGGGAGAAAAGATAGACAAGGCAATACCGTTTGCTGCAACATACCTTTCAACAATTGCCGGAAGTGGTATAAACACAACGGACATGTTCAAAATCCTCAACGAGTTTGAAAGCCATGACGTTATAGCAGAGGAGGCCAGAAAGATTGTAACAAACGTAGAGATACTGGGCATGAACATAACACAGGTTCTCATAAAGATTGCCAAAGGAACACCGTCGGATAGGTTTAGCAAGCTTCTGTGGGGAATGGTAACAACTATAAGGAGTGGAGGGGACCTCAGAAGCTACCTGGAAGGTAGATCAAGGGAGCTCATGAGGGAACACAAGAGAGATCTAGAGGAATACTCCGAAAGCCTTGGTACACTTCTTCAGGTCTATCTGACCCTGATAATGGTGGGTTCGATATTTGCCATCATAGTGACTTCTATAATGTCCACGATTGGGATAGGAGCAGGATGGACACAGATGATAACCATGCTGCACTTTGCAGTTGTGTTCCTTTTCCTCCCTGTGCTGACTGCAGGATTTATATGGCTCATAAAGACTACATACCCAGGTTGATAATATGTTTGAAAATATACTGAACAATCCAGAAAGAGGCCGCAAGTTGATCCTATACCCCATTTTAATAGGAATAGCCGCGGTTCTAGTATCATACATACTGTATCCAGAGCCCGGTATGCTGGGAATAACACTGTTGTTTGCAATGATGGTGTCGGTGTCGCCCTACACCCTGTGGAAGTATTTCAGGGTCAAGCGGATAAAGGCCATGGAAAAGGAGTTCCCGAACTTTGCAAGGGACCTTGTCGAGGCAAAGAAGAGTGGGCTCACACTAACGGAGGCTCTCAGAGACGCCACAAAGAACGAGTACGGTGAGCTCAACAAGGAGGTCGATAAGATGGCTAAGCAGCTGTCTTGGAACATGAGCTTTGATGAGGTAATGACCAGGTTCTCCGAAAGGGTAAGTGAAAGCGACCTCATGAGAAGGACCATAAAGATAATAATGGAGGCAAAGAAGAGCGGTGGTAACATAATATCAGCCATGGAGACTGTCTCGTCGGACACATCTACACTCATAGAGATGGAGGAGGAGAGGAAGTCCAAGATGTCACAACACGCTGCAGTTATGTATATAATATACTTCATGTTTGTGGCCGTTACAATAATGCTTTCAAAGATACTGGTACCTCTCACGGAGGAGATGGATCTGGGCGAAGAGGCCCTTATGTTTGGCGGGGAAGGTGGTGAGATATGCCAGGCTCCGATGCAGATAACGGAAGAGGTAATATGTTCTCTCTTCCAGACCATCGGTAGGGTGATGACCATGGCACCCGAGAGCGGCGCCTACTACGACGGACTGTTTCTATCGATGGTAGTTGTACAGGGAATACTCACAGGCCCACTCATAGGACAGATAAGGGATAATTCTGCAAGTAGTGGTATAAAGTACTCGTTTATAATGACAGCCATAGGTATGGTGGCATATGTAGTTGCATCCAGATACATAGAGATAGGTATAATATGACCTTCGAGGTTTGCACACAAGATAAAAGTAAAAAAGGTCAGTTTAACATAGAATACCTTATAGCATTCATACTTTTCTCCGTGGTAATACTTTACCTCTCTGTCGAGGCAGCAGACATGTTCCCGGAGGTAGCTGCAGAGAGGTCAAGGTTCAGAAAGGAGTCGGAGGCCAACCGTATAGCATCCTTTCTAGCCGAGACCGAAAGGGGATTTGCAGAAGACACGGGTTTTTTGTGGAAGCAGGACAAAATAAACTCATTCGAAGAAAGGTGCAACGATGACTACTACGCTGTAAGAGATGGGATGGGACTGGACGTTGTATCCGGATTCCAGGTGTCCATATACGAAAAAGGATCGGGGTTCGGTGAGACCGTATGTGAAGGGCCTCCTGTGCCCTCGGGCGTAAGCCTCGGAACCAGTTCCAGGTTTGGCTACATCGATGGAGAAGGTATAGTTAAACTGGAGGTAATAGTATGGTAAACAGAAAGGGGTTCGTGTATATCATGGAAATTGTGCTTATATCTGTGATACTCATCGTATCTTTGACACTCCTAATAAGACCTCTGCAGGTAGACGAGGACTGGGATATGGTGGAACTCCGTAGGATGGGTGAAAGCACACTGGAGGCAGTAGACAAGGGATACGGCATGGAAAGCATAATAAAGGACGATACATTTTCACTTCAGGAAAAGGTCGATGAAATGGTATATCTAACGGGTGCTGGAGAATCCATCGGTTACAGAATAGAAATAAAGGGAGCGTACAACGACAATGCTACAGTAGGAACAAGCTGCACGGAAATTCAGGAGCTGGGGGATGCTCTTGGTAAGACGAAGATCAATGGAAGAACGTTTGATTTCGAGGAAAGCATCGAACAGATGAACTGGGAAGAGTTCGGGGATGATAGTGACTATAGAAACGGATTCGATGTCATACTTATAACAGACGAAGACCAGGTAGAGGAGGCCGATGAATATATCGATGGTGTAGTAGACTTTCTGGAGAACGGAGGAGGCATAGTTCAGTTCTCGGACATCGAACAAACAGAAGGCTACGATATACAGGACAAGGTATTTGACCTGTCGCACGGGGAAACGGTCGAGGGGGAAACAGTAGGTTTCGTGAACATGGAAGATCCAGGTACCGTAAACTACGGGCCCTCTAAAATATTCCATGGAGTGGGCAGCGTCGCCGATATTGATGGTACCTGGAAGGTACAGGAAATGGAGTATGACATAGTCGGGGGAGACGACAACATAACGGTTAAAAATGATACACACAAGTTCTGCTTGGAGTGTGTTGAAGGAGATAGTTTCAATCTAAGGGACGAATACGGCTGGCATCCTCTACCCACGGATGAGTACGAGTTTACAGTAAGGTCACTGGACATCCCAGAAGATGGTCAGGTCACCATTGACTACCTGGACGGTTATAGGTTCAACGGTGAATCTTTTGGTGAAGGGGCGCCCAACGGAGAACCGGTGTTAGAAGAGTCAGCCATGGTTGCAAACGAACCTTTTGGTGGTAGAGCCATTTGGCTGGATAGTAGCCAGTGGGAGATTGGTGATGCAGGAGAGGACATAAAGAGTCTGGTTAGGGCGTCAGTGATATGGGCATCACCCACCGAAAGAAAGGTAACCAGAGGGACTGAATATCCCGATGCAGACATAGCTGATGTAACAAGGTTCGGAACAATAAACAAGGATCTTTACGAGACATTCAAGGTTTCGATGAATCTATGGTATCTATACTAAAGGTGGTAAAGTGAAGGAGAAGTTCTGTCCGAAATGCGGCAAGAAGACCGATCTACTTTTTGATGGGCTTTGTGAGGAATGTCTGTCAGAAGATGCAAACAGGGTAGATATACCAAGGAAGGTGGAGGTAAAGGTCTGTAGAATCTGTGGAAAGAAGATGCGAAACGAGTGGAAGGAAGAAAACATAGAGGATACCGTAAAAAAATCTCTCGAAGAAGAAAGAGGTCTGAAGAAAGTAGAGGTTGTATCAGACGAAGACGGATCCATGGAAGTAGAAGCATCTATGTCTGTAGAAGGAGTAACAATCGAAGACTCGGAAACCGTGGATGTAGTTGAAAAAAAGACAGTCTGTGAAAACTGCAAAAAGGCATCAGTGGGCTACTTCGAGGCAGTAGTTCAGATAAGATTTCAGGATGAAAGGGCCGGTGAAGTACTCGATACATGCAGGAAGATAATAAACAGCAGATCCAAAGGAAAACCAACTGTTTCAAAGATCGAAGAGAGAAAGGGAGGTCTGGATCTGTATATTTCCTCAAACTCGGATGCAAAGTACATAGCAAGAAAACTCGCGGATAGATATAGATCCGAGAGAAAGAACAGCAAAACTCTCAGGGGGCTCGTGGACGGGCACAAATCATACAGAAGTACATACCTTATTCGAATTTTAGAAAACGGAAAATAGGTGGAGTTGGCCAAGATATTTAAGAGTCGAAAAGAATCATTTTCCATGCCTGAACAAGAAAAATCAAGGGTAAGAGAACCTAAGGAGGACCAGGTCCTGGGTAAGGTACTGGAACTACTCGGAGCAGATAGACTCAGGGTCGAATGTGAGGATGGAAAGGAAAGGATGGTCAGGATACCGGGTCGCCTCAGAAAGAGAGTATGGGTAAAACGTGATGATATAGTTATAGTAGAGCCCTGGAGTATAGAAGGGGATAAGAAAGGGGACATGGTCTGGCGATACCACAGAAACAAGATTCCTGCACTAAAGAAGAAAGGCTACCTTCAAAAGATATCCGTTTCTTAATCGCTCTGGGTGATAGTATGGAAAAGAGCGTCAGATTCACACCAAAAAAGATAGGGTTGTTGGAGGAAAACAAAGGTAAAATAGAGAGACGTGCAAATGTAGATATAACTATAAACAAACTAGATGTTAAGATCACAGGGAACGATATAGATGTACTAAAAACCAGAAACATAATAAATGCAATCTTCGAGGGTTTTGATCTTGAAAGATCGTTTAAACTTTTAAATGATGAGAATCAACTAAAGGTTGTTCGTCTGAGCGACTTCACTTCTTCGGGGAGGTCGGTCGAAAAGATAAAAGGAAGGATAATAGGAAGGGGCGGAAGGACACGGGAACTCATAGAAGAGCTTGCGGAAGTCTTAGTATCAGTACATGGAGACAACGTATCCTTCATAGGTAAACCCGGAAACATCGACATCGCAAAGAAGGCGGTGGAGATGTTGATAAACGGCAAGCCCCATGGAAGGGTCTACCGATACATGGAAGAAAGTAAAACAAAAAACGAAGAGATGATTTAGTATGCCTGGAAAAACAGCAGAAGAGATGGCACTGGACCAGAAAGAAATTTCAGTTGCCGAATTCTTCGAGAAAAACCGTCACCTTCTGGGATTCGACAACCCAGCAAAGGCACTTATAACAGTTGTAAAGGAGGGAGTAGACAATGCACTCGATGCATGTGAGGAGGCAGGAAAACTACCACATCTAAAGATAAACATAGACGACCTCGGCGAGAACAAGTATGAGATAACGCTGAAGGACAACGGACCGGGAATAGTAAAGGAGCAGATGCCGTCCATATTCGGAAAACTTCTATATGGATCAAAGTTTCACAGCCGCAGACAGAGCAGAGGGCAACAAGGCATAGGAATATCAGCATCCGTTCTATATGCACAGCTAACGACTGGTAGACCGGCAATAATAACCTCCAGGACCGACGAAAACTCTATCACGAAGAGGTTCAAGTTAAAGATAGATACGATAAATAATGAACCAGAAATATTACACGAAGAGGAGCTTGATGATGGATTTGAACCAGGGACCGAGATAAAGATAGTTGTAGAAGGGAAGTACCTACAGCGATATCACTCGGTTGATGAATATCTAAAACAGACTGCTATTGCAAATCCATATGCACACATAGAGTACAGCAACCCAGAAGGAGAGAACTTCGACTTCAGGAGAGCGATACACGAACTTCCACCAGAACCCCAGGAAATAAAACCACACCCTTACGGTGTAGAACTGGGCGTTCTGAGCCGGATGCTCAAGGGAACCGAATCGAACAAGGTCCTATCATTTCTACAGAATGAGTTTACAAGGATAGGAAGGACCTCGGGCGAAGAAATATGTAGACTTGCAGAAGTAGATCCTGATAAAAAACCAAAGAATCTGAAACACAACGAACAGGAAAGACTTCTAAATGCCATGCAGAAAGTAAAGATACAGAGACCACCAACAAACTGCCTTTCACCTATAAGCGAAGAGCTGATAAAAAACGGGCTTGCAAAGGAGATAGACGCTGAGTTTATAACAGCCACATCAAGGGACCCCGAGGTATATAGAGGAAATCCTTTCCAGGTAAGCTGCGGTATAGCATACGGAGGAGAGCTAGAAGAAAGGGAAACCGAAAAGGTAACGATAATGAGGTACGCAAATAAGGTTCCCCTGCTTTACCAGTCCTCTTCGTGTGCTATAACAAAGGCACTGGAGAAAACGGACTGGAAACGGTATGGCCTAAACCAGCCAGGAAGCAACGGAATTCCAAAGGGACCAGCAGTCATATTTGTACACCTGTGCTCCACATGGGTGCCATTTACATCTGAGTCAAAGGAATCGATTGCAAGGTATCCAAAGATAGTAAAGGAGGTGAAGTTAGCACTCCAGGAGTCAGCACGTGACCTAAGAAGGCACCTCTCAAGAAAGAGAAAGGGAAAGAAGGAGAAGAGAAGAAAAAAGATATTTAGTAACTACATGCCTCTTGTGTTAGAAAATGCAGTCGAACTCGCAGGCGACGGACAGGAACTCACAATAGAACCCATAATGAAAAGGGTCATAGATGAAAAGCTCGTGGAAGAGGTCGAAGAAGGTGATGAAGATGAGTGATGAGGAAATATCAAATGAACTGACTGAAATAGGAGAGATAATAATACAGAAGGTCCGGGAGAATGAAGTTCCATCGGTACAGATACCCTCTAGAACCACTTCGAATATAGTATACGACGAAAACTTGGAGTGTTATGTTCTAGGTGGCAAGAGAACCGAAAGAAGCGCTGGGAATATAAGACATGTTAAAAGACTTGCCCAGATGCTCAAGGTAGCAAGCTTCTGTAAAAACGAACTGATGGGAACCGAAAGACATGTTACAAAGAGAGAACTCTACTACATTTCTGAGTCCTGGGGTGACAAGCTCAAGTTCAAAACACAGGACAGGAGCGATGATCTGGTAGAAGATATAGAGGCCATGATAGGAAAGCCCAGAGAGGATCTAAAGATAAATCCGAAGGCAAAGGGATCGATATACGGAGATATGACGCTAAAGTTCAAGAATCCCAAGGGGGAAACCATGGCTGTAAACTGCCTAGACTCTGCAGACGGACAGTCTATAGGTCCAAGGACATGTGAGGCGGATATAATCGAATGTAATGCGGACAAGGTTCTGGCCATAGAAACAGACGGTATGTACAATAGGCTCATGGAAGAGAATGCACATGAAAAGTTCAACGCAATTCTTGTGAATCTCGGTGGTCAGGCAACGAGGGCTACAAGAAGGATAATAAAAAGGATCAATGAGATCAAGGACATACCCACATACATATTCACTGACTCAGATCCATGGGGACTCCATATAGCCATGGTTATAATCGCAGGTTCTGCCAAGTCCGCACACATAAACGAAAGGCTTGCGACACCTGATGCACAGTGGCTGGGCGTAACTGCTTCGGATATCGCGGACTATAAACTACGTTCGGATGAGTTGAGAGAAGTCGACCTGAAGCGGGTGGACGAACTCAAAAACGATCCCAGATATACCAAAAACGATCGGCTTGTACAGGAACTTGAGAAATGGGAAGAGTTAGGCAGAAAGTCAGAGCAGCAGGCCTTGATGAGATATGGTTTTGAGTATGTGGTAGACGAATACCTACCAGCCAAATTGAAAGAACTTGGTGCACCTGGTTTCTGAAACCAACAACATATATTTAAATTCTAGAAAGTAAACATCCCCAGCGGCCCGGATAGCTCAGTAGGTAGAGCGCATGGCTGTTACGATTTTACGCGGACACCATGTTGTCGCAGGTTCGAGTCCTGCTCCGGGCGCCA
>SL_8KL_010_SEDDRAFT_10001674_pt1 | contig 19185 bp, 11 predicted proteins | sample SodLakKL_010_SED_4_FD_11160 | JGI IMG/M metagenome (IMG submission 11160)
AGGGTTCCACAGGAACAAAGTTCCTGTTCACTCTCGCTTTACTCGCTCAAAAAAAACCTTTTCGCTCCTAAAGCGAGGGTAGCCAAGCATGGCCAACGGCGATAGACTCAAGATCTATTCCCATAGGGGTCCGAGGGTTCAAATCCCTTCCCTCGCATTTTTTTGATAAAAAAATGCATTAAAAACATGTAGGGCTATCTGCGATAGCCCTTAAAAAAACAAGGCTGTATATAAATAGACTTTGAGTTCCATTCCTACGCATACGCAGGAAGGCGACAGCCTTCCGAAGTAAAGAGGGACTTATGTCCCTCGTATTTTCCTTATTTTCGAATGAACATGAGAAAATGGAAAGTGAACAGAATCCTTGATTCTGTGGCATTCAATTACTTTTCCGAGAGTAGCGAGGAAAGTGATTGAAAAGGAGGAGCGAACGTAGTGAGTTCCTACGCATTTTTTACTCGCTGAGCGTAGCGAAGGGAGGAAAAAAAAGATGGAAGTTTTGCTTCCCTCGCTTTTTTCGAAAAAGATGCATTAAAAACATGTGGCGCTATCTGCGATAGCCCTTTAAAAAAGATTTTTTCAAAAAAGCCGGTATAGTCAACCTTTCAAAACTGGCAAGTGAAGGATTTTCAATTGGCGAAAAGTCACTAAAAAATATCGCATCTTTACCATGAGATTGCAAAAGCATATATACTCACAATATAATTTCAATAGCGAACGAGAAATCGAGCTTAAGATGGTGATTGATATTCCTACTATAAAGAAAATGAAGGAAAAAGAAGACATCTCGGGATTGAACAAGGCCCTGGATCATGAAGATAATAATATACGTAAAGAAGCAACGGAAGCGATCTGTGAATTGGCCGACAAGGGTGTTTACGAGAGGTCATCGCTCGGGCCGTTGAATAAAGCATTGAGGGACGATAACGAAGACATCCGATGGAACGCTGCAGAGGCGATTTACAAATTAGCCGAAAACGGCTTGTACGCAAAGGCCTCCTTAAAGTCGCTCAATTTTCTTCTAACTGAAGAAAGTGAATATGTGCGTTGGAACAGCGCTAGAGCTCTTCGTGCTCTCGCAGAACAGGGAGTTTACGACCCTTCTTCTATATCGAAATTGAACAGATTACTTGAAGATGATGATGAATATGTGCGATGGAACAGTGCTAGAGCTCTAGAGGAGTTGGCTGAACAAGGTGTCTGTGAAGAATCGACGTTGGATAGATTGCTTCAGATCATAGATGATCCTGACCAGGATGTTAGAAACGCCGTGGTATACACTCTTAGATCACTTGCGAAGCAGGGATTAACCAGCGAGGCGGTGGTATCCAGACTGATCGAACTTCTGGACGACGTGGATTCAGATGTTAAATGGAATGCGGCAAAGTCCATGGGAACTCTTTGTGAAGAGGGGGCAGATGTTTCCTCTGCTATAGGTCCATTAAATGAACTACTAGATGATCCAGATGAAGGTGTGAGAGAAGCCGCTGCTTCTTCGTTGAAAGTCATGGCTGAACGTGGGATCTACAGCAAGTCTACTTTAAAGATATTGAACGAGATGCTAGAGGAAAGAGAAAAGGAACTGCAGGTTTTTGCAGCCAAATACTTAAAAGAGATGTCGGAAGCGGGTCTTTTAGATAGGACCTCCACGAAGCCACTCTCATCGGCATTACAAACTTCGGATGAAGAGGTAAGAAAAGAAGCTGCCGGGGCGCTCCACTCCCTTGCTAAAAAAGGTGTTGAACTGTCTTCTGATATGATAGAAACATTGCACAACGCTTTGGAGGCTCCCGATGATACAGTAAAAACGAAGGCGACTTTGACCATAAAGGAACTGGCTAGCAGTGGTATATGGAATGAAAAATCACTCGAGCCACTGACCGGCCTTCTAAACGCGCCTTCGGAAATGGTCAGGGAAAGTGCCATGGAGGCTATAGAAGTTTTTGCTATAGAGGGCGGATGCCAAGATTCTATAGTTGATCCTGTTATGGACTCTTTGAACGATCCCGATGCCAACGTGAAGATATCAGCGGTTTCTACTCTACGGCATCTAGCCGAACATGGGATATTTGATAAAGAATCTATCATACTGATAAATGAGAATTGCTTGAAATCGGACGATGAGGACCTGAGGGAAAGAGCGGTTATAACTCTGCATGTCTTTGCCGAGCAGGGCCATTATGACAAGAGCTCGCTTGATTATTTGCAAGAACTCAAAAACGATCCTGATAAAGGTGTACAGAGAAAGGCAGATCAAGTGATCGATATGATAAAAAGACGAAGACGATAGAAACCTTTCAATCTTCGTCTACATACTCAACAGGATCTTCGAGTTCGGCTTCTTTGAAACCTTTCAGTCTCAACTTGCAAGAGTCACATATACCGCAGGCTTTTTCTTTTCCTTTGTAACAGCTCCAAGTCAGTTGTAGAGGTACATCGAGCTCGGAGGCCTTTTTCACTATTTCTCCTTTGGTCATATCTATCAAAGGATATTTTATTTGGATGGTAGAACCTTCTACACCTTTTTTAGTCCCCTTTTCGGCCATATCTTCGAAGGCCTTGAAGAAATCGGGTCTACAGTCGGGATAACCGCTGTAATCTCTTGCATTGGCCCCTATGTATATCGCATTGGCCCCTATACTTTCGGCGTAGCATAGGGCGTAGGACAACAATATTATATTCCTAGCAGGTACGTAAGTAGAAGGTATGTTCTTTCCTATGTCTTCGTTTTTTTCAGGTATCGCTTTTCCACTCTTTAAAAGAGATGATTTTCCTATCTTATCTAGAGAGATATCTAATATCTTGTGTTCATCCACATCATAGTGAGAAGCCAGCTTTCTAGCGCTCTTTATCTCTTTCTCATGTTTTTGGCCATATGTAAAGGTAAGAGCGCATAAACTCTCATGTTCTTTTGCAGCGATACCAAGCGTCGTTGATGAGTCTAATCCTCCTGAGAGTAATATGACCGCTCTATCCATTCAGATCCCTCTTGGCCCAGGCACCCTGTCCTCTAGATTCATCCACACCCATTTCGACGGTATTTATCTTGTCCGGAAAGTCGAATTCTTCTATCACTTTTTCTAGCAGGTACATAGCGAGTTGTTCTGCAGTCACTTGTGTGATATCTAAGATCAAGCAGTCTTCTTTGGGAAACAGGTATTTTTTATCCTCCAATTCGATTTTAACCTCTTTTTCTTCTACTCTTAACCCATCCATCCCGGACGCTATGAGAATTCTGTGATCTAGCCTATCGGCGATCTCCCTTAACTTTTCTTTTATAGGTAAAAAATCGTAGACCAACCCGCTTTCTTTTTGCTCCCCTGATATTCTGACATGTATGGCATAGTTGTGCCCGTGTATCCTACCACATTTTTCGTGTCCCGGTAAGATATGGGAAGCAGAAAAAGTTATGGATTTTTCCCAACCATCTAGCTTCAACCTGATAGTGTTCATGATCATCTGATATGATAAGGGATGAAAAAGAATTTAACGTTTGTGCTCTTGAAGATGGTAGAGGAAAAAATATGGGAGTCAAAAAAGGAGACTTTGTGGAAGTCGATTACATAGGCCGACTGAAAGATGGAACGATCTTCGATTCGTCCATTGAGGAAGTTGCAAGAGAATCGGAAAATTACGATAAAAATAGGGACTACCAACCGTTGGGTTTTACCGTCGGTGAAGGAAGATTGATCCCGGGATTTGAAGAAGGGGTTATTGATATGGATGTAGGTGAAAAAAAGGAGATCGAGATACCTCCTGAAAAGGCATACGGCAGATCGGGTGAGCATCCTTTGGCGGGAAAAACTTTGATCTTTGAGTTAGAGGTCAAAAAGATAAGCTAGAAAGATCAACTTCCTTTACCATGGGCAAAGTATCCTTAGATGAGTTGAAAAGTTGTGAACTCTGCGAGTGGAGATGTGGGGTCAACAGGTTACAAGGGGAACTAGGCGTCTGTATGTTGGAAGGACCGAAGGTTGCTTCCACTATGTTGCATCCTGCACCTCCTCAGAGTTTTACCGTATTCATGGCTGGTTGCAATTTCAGGTGTCTCAACTGCCAGAATTGGAGTATAGCCCATGTTCCTGAGCAGAAAGTGAGTTTGAGGGGAAAAATACATCCGAAAGTGTTAGCTGGAGAGGCAGTCAACAAACTTAATTCTAAAAGAGGTAAGTACATGGGGGCGGATAGGATCTTTTTCAGCGGAGGTTCTCCAACTCCGAGTTTACCGTACATAGAGATGGTGGTAGAAGAAGCGAGGGAGATAGATAAAAAGCTCAAAATTAACTACGATACCAACGGTTTTCTCACCGAAAAATCTCTTGACAGGGTACTGGATTTTGCTTCATCGATAACTTTTGATATAAAAGCATTCGATGATAGGATCCATAGGGAGCTAACCGGCGCTCCCGTCCAACCGGTTCTGAGGAATGCAAGAACAGTTGCTGAGAAAGCTCTCGAAAAGTTGTGGGAATTTCGGTATCTTCTGATACCGGGAGTGAACGAAAAAGATGTGGAGCCTCTATCGAGCTTTCTTTACGAGATCGATGAAGAAATTCAGTTGAATTTTCTCGCATTCAGGTCAAATTTTGTTCTTGAGGATCATCCTGGTGTGAAAAGAAAAGCTCTAGACCGTGCGGTAACCATCGCTGAAAACACGGGGCTTAAAAACGTGTCTTGGAGTGGCAGCCCAAGTCTTTTTGAAGAATCTGAAAAAGAAGACATCAGGGATATAAGAAAAAGAAAGGGCTGTATAGATCCACAAAGAGACTGTGGCAAATGTGAAAGAATGCTTGAGTGCCCCGTCAAAAAGTACGATCCAGGATGCAAACGTTGAGCATGATCTACTTCAAGGATAGCGCTCCGTATCCCACGACTTCTCTCTGATTTACAACATCACCGCTGGTGGCATATTTCAAGAGTTCGCCTTTTTCTCCACCGGAACCGATCATCATGGCGGCCACAGGTCCATATCCGCACATGGAGATGTGCTCTTTTTGTATGATGTCGTATAAACCATCGGGGTCGTTTTTTAATATTTGATCTATTGCCATCTTGTCTTTTTTTTCTGCATTTTTCTTCAATACGTAGTGAGAAAAGTCGGTAGAAGCTATCACAACGACATCTTTTCCTTCCGCTGCCTTTTTTATCTTTTCACCGATTTTTTTCGAAGTACGTAGATCTTGTTTTGTGCAGCAGATAGGCACGATCTTTAACGAATTTGAAAAGTACTGTAAAAATGGTATCTGTACCTCTAGCGAATGTTCATTCCGATGAGCTACATCATCTATCTTTATTACATCGCCCGCGAGCGCGGTCGCGAGTTCTTCATCTATTTCCATGGTACCTAAAGGTGTACTATATGGTTCATCAGCCACTGCCACACCAGCACCCATGCCATGGTGATTAGGACCTAAAATTATGACAGTATCGGGTAGACCGTCTTCCACCAGTGCTTTGTAGGAATGAGCTGCAACAGGTCCTGAATAAACGTACCCTGCATGAGGGCAGACCAAACCTTTGATACTTCTTTCGTTTCCCTCCTCAGTGGGTATCGTGCCTGGTCCTAACCCATGTTTGAAACATTCTTCTATTTTTCGTTCAAGCTCATCCTTATCTGCGGGATAAAACTGTCCTGCCACAGCTGGTCTTCTAACCATATCTATCATCCTCAATGATATGATATAGATTAAAATACTTAAAACTATTGTTGTGATAAACCTAAACGGGAAAGGAAAAATCTAAATCAAAGGGAGTTCAATCAAATAAAAGTATGTTGGAAATAGATGGGTCCTACGGAGAAGGCGGTGGCCAAATAGTCAGAACGGCTCTAGCGATGTCCATTATCACAGGTGAGAAGATAAAGATAACGGATATCAGGGCCAATCGACCGAATCCCGGCCTTTCTCATCAGCATAAGATGGCTATCGAAGCTGCAGGAGAGATCTGTGATGCGGAAACCGAGGGGGTAAAAAAAGGATCATCCGAGATACTCTTCGATCCGAAAGAGGTAAAAGGAGGTGATTACCGATTTGATATAGGGACCGCAGGAAGCATCACCCTTTTGTCTCAAGCCCTCATCCTTCCAGCTATTTTATGTGAAGATGAATTCACATTTAAATTGAAAGGAGGCACAGATGTAAGATGGTCTCCGCCCTACGATTACTTCGAAAATGTGTTCTTGGCACTTTTGAGAAGGATGGGTATAGATATACACTCTCGCTTGATCAGAAGAGGACACTACCCAAAGGGAGGAGGAGAGATGGAGTTGCGTATAGGACCGGGAAAATTGACTGATCACAAAGTTTCACAAGACCTTTTGGGTATAGAAGGCCGAGCTTTCGTTACCGATCTACCCGAGCATATCGCTAGAAGGATGAAAAAAGAAGTTTTGAAAGAATTTATCGAGCTCGACACATCCATATCTGTAAGATCTTACAGCTCATCTAGTGCCGGCACAGGTATCGTTATCTGGACTACAGGTAAAAAGCTCGTGGGTAAAGGCGTTTTAGGTGAGAAGGGAGTTCCTGCAGAAGAAGTAGGCAAAGAGGCGGCACAAGGCTTAAGAAAAGAAACGGAGGCGGATATCGATCTAGATGTTAACGCCGCAGATCAACTGATACCTTACCTTGCGGTGATGGATGAAAGTGGAGTTTTGAGAACTAGAAAGAACACGGGTCACCTCAAAACCAACGTGTGGCTCGTTAACCGATTTCCATGTATGGACGTAGAGCTGAAAGAAGACGAATTCGTGAGTATTAAATATTGAAGAGGTTTGTCAACCATGAGGCCAAAAGTCATAGTGAACGTCGCCATGTCCGCAGATGGAAAGATCGCCCTTTCCGATAGAACTGAAGTCAAGATATCGGGAGAAGAGGACTTTGAGAGGGTACACGGGCTGAGAGATAAAGTGGATGCGATCTTGGTGGGGATCGGAACTGTTCTCGCGGATGATCCCAAATTGACTGTAAAGGAAAGATTTGTTGAAGATCCAAAGCAGCCGTTAAAAGTAGTGCTCGACTCAAGAGCTAGAACACCAGAAGATGCACAACTCTTAGAAGATGGTGATCATCTGATCGCGACCACTCAAGATGTAAAAAAAGAAGGTTGGATAAAGTGTGGTAGTGGAAACAAAGTTGATATCGGGATGCTGTTAAATGAGTTGGATAAAGAAGGCGTAAAAACTCTGCTGGTTGAAGGAGGTGGAGAAGTGCTCGGCTCTTTTTTTGAGGAAGGGTATGTAGATGAATTCAATGTGTTTGTGGGGAGTTTGATAATCGGAGGAAAAGATGCACCTACGCCGGTAGATGGAAAAGGTGCCCAAGGCTTTGACGACTTGATAGACTTAAAGTTAGTGGATTGTGAGCATCTAGATGACGGCGTGTTGTTGAAGTACAAGGTGAAATATGGATGACGAAGTTTCTCGTTGACAGGATGTTAGGTCAAACCGCAAAATGGTTGAGATTTTTAGGTATAGATGCCGAGTACGCCCCCGAGTGTGAAGACGAGAAACTGTTGGAGATAGCGAAAGAAGAGCAACGCATCATAATCACGAGGGATAAAGAATTGGGTAGATACGATGATGTGTTTCTGGTTGAAAAAGGTACGCCAGAAAACATAATCAAAAATATTTTAGACACGTATCATGTGGAGATAGAACCTTTGAGTAGGTGTGCTAAGTGTAATACATCGGTAGAAAGTATCCCTGAAGAGGAAGTAAAAGAGGAAATTCCTGAAGGTATATACCAGCGTAACGAAAAATTCTGGTACTGTTCCGGCTGTGATCAGTACTATTGGAGAGGGAGTCACTGGGACAAGATAATGAAAAAGATCGAAGATATAGTCGAAGATTCAGATGAGGGATGAAAGATTGGGAAAACTTTTTATTTAACCAGGGGCGTAGAACAACATCAGGGTAATAATATGAACTTGAAAGAAGTAATGTTCAAGATAAAGATCGATAAAGGTCTCATGCTGTATATCACCATATTGTTTGTTGCATCGATCTTGATGGTTTCCACATCGTCTCCGTCTTTTTCTGCTTTGGTCTCGGCGGAGGATGCTGATGAGGAAGAAGTACCTGAGTGGTACAAAGGAGATAAATGGACATACCAGATGAGGGAACCCTTTCAAGAGGGTATCGAAATCGTTACGGAAGTAGAAAAAGAAGTCGTCGATGAGATGGAGTTAGAGGTCGATGTCATAGGCGATGAAAGGGGAGAGATTTATGAAACGTACGTGGTGGAGGAAAGACACGTACGTGAGTTAGAGGATGAAGAAGAAGATGAACCTATAGATGATTTTCCAGAGATAAAATCTGAGTTTTATTATACCAAAGAACACCTTTCACCTATATTCACTCATCCAGAAGGAGCCCCGAGAAGTTTTTATTACCCGCCCATAATCGAGATGGATTTTCCTCTCCATGTGGGGAAAGAATGGATCGTAGAGGAAGGGTGGTTTTTCGAAGACACGAACCCCGACGAGGATGAGGCTATAGAACCTTCTAGAGAGGTCCTATGGTATAATGGAACAGTCGAAGAAAGAGTTACTAAAGAGGTTCCCGCCGGCGAATTCGACGATGTTTTTCTGATAAATCTGACCATCATCGGCAGGGATTTGGAGACCGATATTGATCCGTTAGAATACAAACGTTTCGAGATTTACTATTCTCCGGAGGTCAAAAATATAATCCATAGGGATATATACGAAACCAGGAGGGTCCCTGAGGATGAAGACGATATGGTGTGGGAAGAGTCCGTAGGAACAGAGACTTTACTCGACTACTATGTGCAAGACGAGCCACCCGAAGGGAACGGAGATAACGACGGCGTTGAAACGCCCTTTTTAGGCGCGGGAACCATGGTTTTACTTGTACTAGGTGCCGCATCCATCTACTATTTTAAGAAATATATCTATGAGGATAGGCAAGAGTAGCGCGTTAGTTCGAGATGAAATTTTGATCCTTAGATCAAGTGCTATATAGATGGGGCGGTCGTCAGACAGCGACGAGATGTTAGATTTCGACTGAAAAATCCTAAATTATATATATCAGTAAAGAAATCTACTTTTAGAATTCAGCGGGGCATTCGACCTGCTGCTTGTATGGAGGAAAAGAAAATAAAAATAGATAAAGGAGTTAGATATATATGGGAAAGAAAATACAAAATAGGTTTTATGTATTTGCGTTGGCCATCATATTGGTCATTGGTACAGTCATCCCCGGCATGATGGTTATGGGGAGTGAAGAATCGACTGAAGAAAGTGAAACACTGGTTTTAGCACAAGTGGATACCACTGAGGAATTAGACGAATTGAGTCGATACGGTGAAGTCATGGATCATTACGGCAGAAACGTGCTGATCGAAACAACTAATGTGGAAGAACTGGAAGAACACTACGATATATACCGGTTAGAACACAGGAATGAATTGATAGTAAAGGGCTACACCTTCGACACGAACCATGGTTTGCCGGAACTGAACGAGGAGATGACCATCGAGAACTACGAACCTGGAACCGAGGGCATTTATCTGGTGGATATGATAGGACCTGTGAACTCCGAGTGGAGAGAAAGATTAGAAGCAAAAGGCGTAGAAGTTATGAATTATGTTCCTAACTATGCCTACAGAGTTCGGATGACACCTGAAGTTGCCGAAAGGGTCGAAGACCTCTTCTTCGTCGACTGGATAGGTATCTACCAACCAGAATTCAAACTTCAATCAGGGATAGAACCAGGTATGGTCGAGATAGGTCTAGTTTCAGGTACTGATTATAGAACAATCGAAGAGATCAAAGATATAGCAGGGATGGGTAGTCCAATACATGAGTTAAATGAGTTCGAACCGGCGTCAAAGGAAGAAGATCCCGTATTTGAAATGAACACACCGGTGAGACGTGCTGAAAGGCTCGAAGAGAAAACCTCAGATACTACTCCGTTCTCGTATGTTGAGCTTCCCAACGGGGAGTACAGGGTGAGAGTCGAATTAGAGTCGGAAGAGGATATTCGCGAGATCGCCATGATGAACGAGGTTTATTATATCTCAGAATACGTTGAACCTGAACTTCACGAGGTCGAATCACAACTGGTCGGCGGAGGATTATATTTCATGATGGACGATGGAACACCCATGAATCAACCTTATCGAGAACATGGAGAATATGGTGCATATATCAACCAGATCGGTTATACTGGGGATGGAGTGACGATCACTATAGCTGATACGGGCATCGGCGATGGAGTTGAAGGCGATGCTGGTCATCCTGACTTCACCGATCGTGTGATAGGAGGCCATGTTTGGAATCCAGTCCCAGGAGAACCAGATGGATGGCAGGATGGACATTATCATGGTACTCACTGTGCGGGATTAGCTGCAGGTAACACTCATGGTGGAACGGGAGAAACATATGCGGGTGAAGAAACAGGCCCATATTACCTTGCACAAGGCCTTGCATATGATTCCGAGCTTTTCTCGGCGAAGATATTTGGAGATACTGGTGCCGATTGGGTAGGACCTCAAGATTATCGAGAGATCGTTGAGATACCTGCTCAAGAGTCTGATACCTACGTTCATTCTAATTCCTGGGGTGCTGATACGGGAGGCCTTTATATCATAAGCGACCATGATTTTGACGCAGCAGTTAGAGATGCTGATAGGTCCACGGATGAGAATGAAGAGATGGTTCTAACGGCATCGGCTGGTAATGCAGGTCCCGGATATCAGACAATAGGTAGTCCCGGCAACGCTAAAAACGTAATAGTGGTAGGTGCAACCCATACATGGTATCCTGACGGACTCGACTATGGTGGAGCGAACAGGGAAAATCCTGAGAACATAATAGGATACAGCTCCAGAGGATGGACCGCCGATAATAGGGTAAAACCGGATGTTGTTGCACCGGCGGACCTTACGTTATCCACACAGACATCTTTGAGCATGGGTAATTATGGACCCAATCCAGAACAGTATAGATGGATGGGCGGTACTTCATCGTCCAACCCCGTTGTTGCAGGAGCCGCTGCGGTTGTGGTAGAGTGGTATGAAGAAGAATTTGGTGAAAGACCCAGTCCTGCTATGGTCAGATCATTATTGATAAACACTGCAAACGAACTTGACGATGAAGTAGGGAATACGGAAGGATCCATACCCAACAGAGATGAAGGATGGGGTATGGTAGACTTGACTAAACTAGAATATCCACACGATGATCCGATACCGTTCTATACCGAGGATCAGGAAAATGTCATAACCACCAGTGGACAGGTTTACGAGCATGAAATAGAGTACGTCCATGAGGACGAACCTCTGAAGATAACTCTTGGATGGACGGATAAAGAAGCTCCGCCGGATACGGAAACCGGTCCTACACTGATCAACGATCTGAATTTAGAGGTTGAATCGCCCGGCGGCCATATATATCGAGGAAACGCATTCGAGGATGGATGGACTCAGAGAAACCAAGATACCATGGAAGAATTTGATAGAACAGGAGACGGTTGGGACGATACCAACAATGTAGAGAATGTGTACATCCCTCCAGAAGAACTCGAAGCCGGAGTTTATACGGTCAGAGTGAAAGGCTGGAACATACCTGAAGACGCTTTAGGTGTAGGTGTTCCCAGCCAGGATTATGCACTCACAGCTTACAATGCAGACGAGGGCGAGCTCGTCGATGAACCTCCTTCGATAGAACTTGAAAGCCCTACTGGAGGAGAAGACTGGGACGCACTTACCGAGGAAGATATAGAATGGACTGCGGCCGAGGGCGACCATGATCTATCTCATATCAATATATTCTACACTCAAGATGGAGGATCAGAATGGACTTTCGTTGAAGAGTTGGCTCCTGAGGAAAGCAGCTATACTTGGACAATACCCAATGTACATACTGATGAGGCTCAGGTGCGGGTACGAGTAATTGACGATGTGGGTAATTTTGCAGAAGACACATCAGACGACTTTACAATCGATGGGATCCCACCGGCTCCGCCAGAATATTTGCTAGCAGAACCTCACTATTTGGCAACAGAGACTGTATTTGAAGACGACGTGTCAGAAGATAAGGGGTACACGACCGGAAGTTCTCAGGGTATCAACGAATGGGACATAAGAGAACACGGCGCTTATGTTGGCGATCAGTCTTGGGACTGGGGCGATATGCAGTACGAGAAAATAGGAGAGGTCAGTTGGTTGAGATCTCCTGAGATCGACCTGACTGAAGCAGAAAATGCCGAACTAACGTTCCAGCACTGGAGACAGATCGAATCTATGTGGGACGGAGCAAACCTGAAGGCGAGTACCGATGGAGCGACTTGGGAACTAGTCGATCCTGAACCGGGTTACGATGGTATGATAGAGACCGGTTGGGAAAACCCCTTGGAAGGAGAACCCGCATGGTGGGGCACACAAGACTGGGAAGAAGTGACCGTCGACTTAGGTGATTATGTCGGTGAAACCATATGGCTCAGCTGGGAAGCAGGAGTAGAAAACTTTCCTATAGCTCCTGGTCAAGCCGGTTGGCGTATAGACGACATAGAGGTCACAATCGACGTATTAGAGGAAGAACCTGTCAATAACAGATTACGATGGTATGCAAGCGAAGACGATCCAGAGGAAGTGAGTCATTACAACGTTTATAGGGCTGAAGAAGACGATGGACCATGGAACGATCCTATAGGCAGTGTTGAAGCCGACGGATCAGAAATATATCATTATATGGATGAAGAGATGGCAGGAGATCCGTATTATTGGTACGTTGTTAGAGCAGTGGGAACCAACGGACTCGAAGAAGGAAACGAAGATGCTAAACAGGAATATGGTGATCCAGATGTTGACGTTCCGGAGATCGTTATAGACGAACCAGATAGCGACTCAGTATGGGATGCTAACACCGAAGAGTTCATTCGATGGACCACTGACGTAGGTGAGGAAGATATCGACTATATCGATCATCTATGGTATAGTATCGATGCAGGAGAGAGCTGGGAAAGCATAGATGGAATCCTAGCAGATGAAGACTACGAGTGGACAGTACCGAACTGGCCCAGCGAAGAGGCCATGATCCGAGCACGTGTGGTCGACGAAGCTGGAAGATACTCTGAAAATACCAGCGATGAATTTGAAATAGTCGGAGAGGCGCCTTTGCCTGCGGAAAATCTCGATGTTAGACATGTGACTGCCAGTGAAGATTGGTATTGGATGTATCCTGAAGAACATCGAACAGAAGTTGATAATGCTATCGGTCTAACCGGACCAGGTATCTGGTATGGTGCTATAAGAACCGAACTCCCCGCTGGAGAACTTAAAGATATCGCTTACTTCGACTTTAATGCCGCAAATCATGTCAAGGGACAGATCTATACTGACGGTTTTGATGAACCAGGAGAACTTATTGTAGAGACTGAGGAAGTTACCGACTTAGGTAACATGCAGTGGACTGAGATACCTTTGGAAGAAACGGTCAGGATCGAGGAAGGTCACTATTGGGTGGTACTAGAGATAGACGACATAGGAGATGGTTTCCAGCCTCTTGGATGTGTTGCCCCCTTCGTAGATGATGGCGGATGGCTTAGTTTAGATGGAGAGATGTGGGATGAAACAATAGATTTTGGTCTTGATCAGACTTGGACCATCGAAGCAAATGTGGAGACCATCGATGAAGATGGAAATCAAGACAATTTGATCTCATGGGATTCGAGCCCACACGATCCTTTTGAAGGCCCAAGCGAGATCACACACTATGACCTATACCGAGCAGAAAGTGATTGGGAAGATGAAGAGCATATAGCGACCATAACCGCTGATGGATCCGAGGATTACATGTACATCGACGAAGGTAAAGGTATGGCCGACGACATATTCTGGTGGTATAATGTAACCGCAGTAGCTCGCAACGAGATGGAGGCAGAGCATGATGACGCTGTTCAGGAACCGATACCTCCCGAGATCACCATAACTTCACCCGAAGAAGGAGATGTTTGGGAATATGGAGAGACTGAAACTATCAGTTGGAATATAACCCAGACGGTGGAGGACATATCCCACGTTGATCTGTGGTACAGCTTAGATGACGGAGAAACGACGTACGGGTTGATCGAAGAAGGTATACCCGCCGATGAGGGCGAAGGAACTTTTGACTGGGAGATCCCAGTCCAATCGAGTGAAGAAGCTCGTATCATAGGTATAGTATTTGACGTAGAGAATAACACCTATGATAATATGAGTGAACGATTCACGTTGATCGGGGAGCACCCAGAGCCTCCGGAAGGACTGTTGGTAGAATACGATCACTACGACACGGAAACCGTTTTTGAAGACAACGTGTCAGAAGATAAGGGGTACATAACAGGAAGTTCAGAAGGAGTCAACGAATGGGCTAGAAGAGAACATGATGCCGTGGTAGGCGATCATTCATGGGATTATGGAGATACTGAATATGAAAAAATAGGAGAAGTGAGTTGGCTGATATCTCCTGAAATCGACCTTACTGAGGCTAGAGATGCAGAACTGACCTTCCAACACTGGAGAGAAATCGATCCTTTCTGGGACGGAGCAAATCTGAAGGTTACCACGGACTTAGTGACTGCGGATTTACTTCAACCCGAGCCTGGTTACGACGGTGTGATCGAATCTGGTTGGGGTAATCCTCTTGAAGGACAGCCAGGATGGTGGGGTACGGTGGACTGGGAAGAAGTCACCGTAGACCTAGGAGATTACGCCGGTGAAAGCATACATCTGATCTGGGAAGTAGGAGTAGAAGACTATCCTATAGAACCTGGTCAAACCGGTTGGCGTATAGACGACATAGAGGTAACAGCCGAAGTACCACAAGAGGAACCTGTGAGCAACAGATTACGATGGTTCCCCAGTGAAGATGATCCAGAGGGAGTTAGTCATTACAACATTTATAGGTCTGAAGAAGAAGGAGGCCCATGGAATGATACAACCCTCATAGACAGTGTTGACGCCGACGGTTCTGAAGAATACCATTACATAGATCCTGACACCGCAGGAGAGCCGTACTATTGGTATGTTGTACGTGCAGTTGATCACTATGGTCTTGAAGAAGAAAACGAAGACGCTAAACAGGAACCAGGTGATCCTGATGTCCAGGAACCGGAGATAACGATAGAACAGCCAGATGGCGACTCTGAATGGCATGCATATGCGGAGGAAAATATCACCTGGTCCACGGAAGAAGGAGACGCCCTCATCGACTATGTTGAGTTATGGTACAGTACCGACGGAGGAGACACCTGGACAGAGATAGCCACCATGTTAGATCCCGAAGAAGAACACGAGTGGACGGTGCCGAACTGGCCCAGTGAAGAGGCTTTGATAGGTGCGCGAGTGGTAGATGACGCCGGACGTTACGGGGAAAATATGAGTGAAGAATTTGAAATAGTCGGGCAGGGACCCAGGGCTCCACGTAACCTTGATGTAGAACACGGTGCACCTGCAGATTGGTACTGGGAATATCCCGCAGAACACAGGGCTGATTTCGAAAGCGCACTTGGATTACCTGTGGAGATGACATGGTATGCAGCCATAAGAACAGAACTACCAGAAGGGCACGTTACGGACATAGCTTATTTTGATTTACATCCTGCTTGGTCTGTACAAGGGTATCTCCATGAAGACGGAGAAGATGCTCCAGGTGACCTGATCGGTCAAACTGAGGTGCTTGATGTTGATGAATTAGGCACCTTCAGTTGGCAGGAACTAGAGATGGATGAGCCGGTTACCATCGAAGAAGGACATTACTGGATAGTACTAGAGATCGAAGATATTGGAGAAGATTTCTTCCCATTTGGAACGATATTCGGATACACAGAAGACGCTGGGTATATCAGCGTTGATGGAGCTACTTGGGATACTCTCGAAGATAATGACATGAGCTGGTTGTTAGAAGCTAGAGTTCAGGAAGAAGGTAGAGATGATAACCTTATCACATGGGATGCCAGCGAAGACGATCCTGCTGATGGCCGTCCGGAAGAAGTCAGTCACTACGACATATACAGGGCGGAAGAAGACTGGGATGATGCGGAACACATCGGAACCGTAGAAGCCGATGGTTCAGTGTCTTACGAGTTCGTCGATCCTGGTAAAGGTATGGCCGATGATATCTTCTGGTGGTATAATGTAACGGCGGTAGCTCACAATGAGATGGATAATGCCACGGAAGCGGTTCGAGAACCGATACCGCCTGAGATCACCATAACTTCACCCGAAGAGGGAGATGAATGGGAATACGGAGATACTGAGACAATAACATGGGAAACTACGGAGCACGAATATGAAATCGATCATGTAGACTTGTACTACAGTCTCGACGGTGGAGCTACGATATACGATCAGATAGCTGAAGGACTCGACCACACAGATGGAGAAGTCGACTGGACGATACCGGACGTATACAGTGAGGATGCTCGTATCGTAGGATACATCTATGATGTAGAAGACAACAGAGGAGAGAATGTCAGTGAGAGCTTCAATATAATAGGAGAACCTCCAGAGCCCCCCGAAAGACTTAGAATCGAGCATGATGGAGACGACAACCTGCTCAGATGGCGTGCCAGCCCCGACGATGAATTAGGGAATGTAAGCCATTACAATATTTACAGGAGAGAGGACATAGAAGATGAATGGGATCATATAGATAGTGTGGACGCGGCCCGTTCTCATGTCTATGAATACAGGGACCATGACGCTGCCGGGGAACCCTACTACTGGTATATAGTGCGCACAGTCGACAGGTACGGCCAGGAGGAGATGAACGAGGATGCAAGTTACGAACCCGGAGATCCAGAGATCGATGAGCCGCAGGTCAGTGTTGATGAACCTGGAGCTGACGACGTATGGTATTTTGGAGATGAAGAAGAGATAGTCTTCTGGTTAGCAGGAGGAGATCACGATCTAGAATATGTGGACTTGTATTACAGAACAGCCCCTGGATACGATTGGAACCTCATAGAAGAAGACATTGCTCCTGAATTAGGTGAGAATGTCTACGGATGGACCGTACCGGAGTATTACAGCAACCAAGTACAGATAAGAGCCGTTGTAGAAGATAGCATAGGTTATACCGGCGAAGATATCAGTGAAGAATTTACGATACTAGAAGAAGAAGACGAGGTGCCGCCGCACCTGGAGATCACAGCACCAGAATATGGAGCTGTATTATCCCAAGCAATAATCGAGTGGTACGGTTCCGACGATGAATCAGGCATATCACACTTCGAGATCTGGCATCCGGTTGATGAGGTATGGATAGATGTTGGTGAGAATACTAGCCATGAATTCACTGACCTCGAAGACGGAGAATACGAAGTCACTGTCAGAGCATGGGATGTCGCAGGTAATAATGCGACGGACACGATATCATTCACGCTCGATACTACTGAACCTGAGGTTATGATCACGAGCCCAGAACATGGTGAGATCTTAACAGAGGATAGTGTAACGGTACTTTGGGTTGGATACGACGAGACCACGGAGATCGTAGACTACGAAGTGCAGATAAACGACGAAGGATGGCATAGTGTCGGATTGCGGACATGGTACGAATTCGAAGGCCTACCAGATGGACATCATACCGTCGAGGTAAGAGCTACCGACGAGGCAGGGCATAATGCTACAGATACGATAGATATCTATGTGGCGACGGACCCACTCCTAGAGATAACAGCACCTGAAGGTGGAGTCGAAAGTCTAACTTTCGAGGAAGACTTTACTATCCAAGGAGAGACATATCAGTGGTTGACTGTGCACATAAACGGTGTCGAGGTAGACGTTGTTGACGGTGAATTCGTATATGATACGAGCCTCGCCGAAGGACAGAATATTTTCACGGTCACTGTAAGTCTCGAAGGTGAAAAGGTACATGAGATGAATGTGTATGCACTCTATCTACCTCAGATACAAGAGATGCAAGAGGACATAGAAAGGATAGACGGCGAGATCGATGATATCTACGGCGAGATCGATGAAATCCGTTTGGAAATATCTGACTTGCAAGCGGAGATAGAGGAGTTACGAGTAGAGCTAGAAGAGGCCGTAGGAGAGTTAGAAGCGGAGATAGAGGAGTTACGAGTAGAGCTAGAAGAGGCCGTAGGAGCATTAGAAGCGGAGATAGAGGAGTTACGAGTAGAGCTAGAAGAGGCCGTAGGAGAGTTAGAAGCGGAGATAGAGGAGTTACGAGTAGAGCTAGAAGAGGCCGTAGGAGAGTTAGAAGCGGAGATAGAGGAATTGGAATCGAATATAGACGCTCTTGAAGCAGATATCACTACCTTGGAGACCGATCTAGGTGAACTCAGTGAGCAAGTCGATTCACTAGAGGGCGAACTCGGAGATGTACAGGATGAAGTTGAGTGGTTACAAGATGAGCTGAACGAGCTAGAACAAGACATAGAAGATCTTGAAAGTGAACTCGCAGATGCAAGAGATGATATAGCCGGTTTGACTGCGGACCTTGATGCCTTGGGGAACGATCTAGATCAGTTGGAGCAAGATTTGAATGATTTCCAAGATGAACAAGAGGCGGTAGACAGCGATCAAGACGATGACATAGACATGGCTAGAAATCTTAGTTTGGTTGGTATGATACTGGCGATACTAGCGATAGTATTGGCTGTCGTAGCTATGCAGAAGAAACCGGCTGAAAAGGAAACAGAGTACGAGGAAGAAGATGTGGAAGAGTTGGAAGAAGACGAGGAAGAAGAAACCTTCGGCGAAGACGAGGAAGAGTTGGAAGAGGACGAGGAAGAAGACTGGTGATACGAGATCTAAAAACCAATACTAAAAACCCTTTCTTTTTTTTGATTTTTAAGCACTGGCTGTTCTGTTATATTCTTATAAAAAAGAAGCTATTTTCAATTTGTTATTTTTAAAATGATATTTTCACATTCTTATGTTTAGGTTTGAATTTAATACGCATTAAAAAATAAAATATAAATACATGGTGACTCAATTGCAACTTTGAGGTAGAATAAAAAATGAAATGGAACAAGATAATACCTCTGCTGATTGTATCTGTCTTAATTACAGGTACAGTGGTAGTGGTAGGATCGGAAACGATTAGTGCAGATGAAGGCGAACCGGTGAACAGAGTGGAGTTCAGTGTCACGTTGGACATGGAGTCAGCGGCTGCAGATGCCGCAGAAGGAAGATTGGATCTGTTCATGCACTC
>SL_8KL_010_SEDDRAFT_10001677_pt1 | contig 19153 bp, 24 predicted proteins | sample SodLakKL_010_SED_4_FD_11160 | JGI IMG/M metagenome (IMG submission 11160)
GCACAGTGCCCACCACCTGTCCCTACCCTGTGGAGTCGTGTCGTGCGCGTCTACCTCGCCGGTCCGCTGTTCACCCCCTACCAGCGCAGCTTCCTGGACCAACTCGCCGCACGGCTCCGTGACCACGGCATCGAGGTGTTCGTCCCCCACGAGCACCTCCTCGACGGCCCCCTCACCCCGACCGAGGTGTTCCGTACCGACGCCGAGGGGCTCCGGGCCGCCAACGTCGTCCTCGCCGTCCTCGACGGCACCGAGGTGGACGACGGCACCGCCTGCGAGATCGGGATGTTCGCCGAACTGCTGCGCACCGGCACCCGACGCGGCGCGATCATCGGGCTGATGACCGACATCCGCACCCTGCGCAGCACCGACGACCCGCCCCGCATGAACCTGTTCGTCCGCGGCTGCATCGAGACCTACGGCAGCATCCACACCGACCCCGACAGCGCGCTCGCCGCCGTCCAGGCCATCGCCGCGCAACTCGACAGCACCCCCACGCCCCGCGGTGGCTGAAGGGGGCCAAGATCCCGTTAGGTGCCGCCGCTAGGCAAGCTGCGTCGCAGGCTGCGCTCGTGGCCACCGCGTCGACGTGCCCGTGGGGCGCTTATCCTGGGAGGCTGCTTGCACTCACCGTCCGCTGGTTGGGCCGCACCCCCTCGGCGGCAGCACCCGCACCACCACTCCCTGGTCGGGCCGGGGCACCGCCGCCACCGGGAGCGAGACCGCCACACTCGCTCGACGGCTGGCGCCCCACCCGGGCGAAGAGGGTCCGGCTACCCGCAGGGTTCTCCTCGATGCGGTGATCACGATCGACGCGTCTGCCACCTGGCTGCGCACGCTGCTGCGTGGAGCCGAGCAGGCCTCGCCCAGAGGCAGGTGGTCGGTGGGCGGGTGACGTGTGCGCGAGATCCTGATGAGGGGCCATCATGACCGCACGCCTGCACGAAGAGATGACCGGCCGCGACCTCGCTGGCGCCAAGGCCGCCCTGAGGTCGGAACTGTGGTCGGGGTACTGCTCGCACGCGAGCCGCGACCCCAGAGCCCTGACCGCTCGCGGCGGCACGCGCAGCCGTCGGATCGAGCGCTGCGCCCGGATGGGTTCCTGGTGTGACTGCTCAAGGCTGCGGGACAGCGGCCGGTTCGGGCATCGCCTGGGGTAGCACGCACCCGGATCCACCCCGCTGCGGAGGCCGACCCCTTCGAGGTTGTCGCACGACTGGTGGCAACCGTGCGCTCCTATCAGCATGGCAACCGAGACGGCCGCGTGCGCGTGATGGGTTGTGCGCGATGCACAACCACGGCGTGATGGTCTGACGGTACTGCACAAGCCGCTGGGCGGTTCGCGTCCGTACCGTCCGCGCAGCACGCGATTGGGAGATCAGCGTGCTGGGAGAATCGCATTGCAAGGGACGCTGTCCTACCTGCCGTGGCACTGGGAGCAGCAGCGTGGCCCGCGTCGGTGCTTGACCGACGAGGCGACGTCGCTCACCTACGACCAGGTGCGCCGCCGTACCGACGTAATCGCGGCGCAGCTGCGCGCGGCAGGCATCGGGGCCGGCGATGTCGTCGCCGTCATGCTGCCCAACCGCGTCGAGTTGGTGCTCGTGCTGTTCGCCGCATGGCGGCTCGGCGCGACCGCTACACCGGTCAACCCGGCCTTCACCGCGACGGAAGCCGATCATCAGTTCCTCGATTCCGGCGCACGACTGGTGGTCAACACCGGTCCGGACGCGCCCAACGCGGGTCTGCCCACCATCGCGGTGTCCGACCTGGACGTCGAACGCGACACCCACGACGACCTGCCGCCGGTCCCCGGTGACGACGACGCCCGCGCCTCGACCGCCCTGCTGATCTACACGTCGGGCTCCACCGGCCGGCCCAAGGGTGTGATCCTGACCCACGCCAACCTGGCGGCGATGGCGGCGCAGATGGTGCGCCACTTCGAGCTGACCGCCGAGGACCACTGCCTGCTGATCCTGCCGCTGTTCCACGTCAACGCCATCATGGTCAGCGTCCTGAGTCCACTCAGCGTCGGCGCGCAGACCACCATGATGAGCGGGTTCGCTCCGGAGCCCTTCTTGGCGCTCCTGGCAGAGGAGCGACCAACCTACTTCTCCGGGGTCCCCACGATCTTCGCCCGCCTGGCGGCACTGCCCCCGGAGGTCATTCCCGACACCACCTCGCTGCGGTTCGCGGTGTGCGGCGCAGCGCCGGCCACCGAGGAGCTGCTGCGGCGCTGCGAGGAGCGGTTCGGCTTCGTGATGGTGGAGGGCTACGGGCTCACCGAGGCGACCTGTGCGTCGACCTGCAACCCCATCCGCGGCACCCGGAAGATCGGCACCGTCGGTCCGGTCGTCGACGGCCAGCAGCTTCGGCTCGTCGACGAGGCCGGCAGGGACGTGCCGGTAGGTGAGGCCGGCGAGGTGCTGATCGCGGGGCCCACGGTGATGGGCGGCTACCTGAACCGTCCGGAGGCGACCGCGGAGACCATCCGCGACGGCTGGCTCCGCACCGGCGATGTCGGTCGGCTCGACGAGGACGGCTACCTACGGATCGTGGATCGCATCAAGGACATGATCATCCGCGGGGGCGAGAACCTCTACCCCAAGGAGATCGAGCAGACCATCGGTGACCTCGAGGGTGTCCTCGAGGTGGCGGTTGTCGGCCGACCCGACGCGTACCTGGGGGAGGTACCGGTGGCGTTCGTGACGCGCTACCCGCAGGCGTCATTGACCGCCGAGGAGGTCATCGAGCACTGCCGCACGCACCTGACGCGCGCCAAGGTGCCGGTCGCGGTCGAACTGGTGGACGCGTTGCCGAGGAACCCAGTGGGAAAGATCGACAAGCCGGCGCTTCGCGGGTGGCTCGAGACGGGCCCCCCGTGACCTGAGCCGTCTGCTCGTGCCGGTTGGGAGACCGGTGTGACCTCCACCGTGGTGTGGAGGTGATGGCGAACGCCGAGCGTGCCACCCGCCGGCGCCATCGAAGGCTGCGCGACATCCGTGCAGTTGCGAAGCAAAGGGAGATGCTCGTGGGCTTCAAACAGGGAGACCTACCACCCGTCGATCCGGCGCAGTTCGAGTCCATCCCGACCCTGGAGCGCATGAAGCTGCTCCAGCAGCACTGGGTCGACTACGGGTTCGGCGCACCGAAGATCATGCACACGCTCTACCTGATCAAGGGCCTGTTCTTCTTCATCGGGGGGTGGCTGATCATCGGGATCACCACTCCGGGCCTACCGCTGACCGACCTCGGCGCCTGGTGGGGCGAACTGATCGTCCTGCAGAAAGCCATGCTGTGGGTCGTGCTGTGGTCCGCGACCGGCTTCAACGAGTCGTGGGGTCCGCTGGCGTTCAAGTTCGAGCCGATGACGGCCGGCTACCGCTACTGGGTACGCACCGGGACGTTGCGGCTGCCGCCGTGGCCCGACAAGATCCCGGGCACCAAGGGAGACAACCGCCGGCCGATCGACGTGATGCTCTACGTCGGGATGCTGGTGGTGCTCCTGCTCGGGCTGGTCTCGCCCGGCGAGCAGACCGCCGCGGCCTACAGCGACCCCGGGCTGTTGCCGGCCTGGCCGTTCATCACCTACGTGGTCCTGCAGGTGCTCCTCGGCCTGCGGGACAAGGTCACCTTCCTCGCGTCACGTCCCGAGCAGTACTCGGTCTCGTTGCTCGCCTTCGGCGCGCTCACCGGCTACGCCGAGGGCCACGTCGACATGATCGTGGTCGTCAAGATCGCGATGTTCGCGGTGTGGTGGGGAGCGTTCCTCTCCAAGATCGGTCACCACTTCACCCCGACCGTGCAGGCGATGCTGACCAACGCGCCGTTGAACGCCTCGAAGAGGTTCCGGCGCTCGCTGTACCGCGATGCACCCAACGACCTGCTGCCCTCGCGGGTGGCGACGTTCTTCGCGCACGTGCTCGGAACCACGGTGGAGTTCGTCCTGCCTCTGGTCATCCTGTTCTCTACCAACTGGACGGTAACCGTCCTGGCCACCATCGGGTTCGTGATCTTCCACCTGTTCATCTACTCGATGTTCGCGCTGGCCATGCCCCAGGAGTGGAACCTGTACTTCCTGTTCGCCACGCCCATCGTCTTCCTCGGGTTCTTCGCCGGAGACGGGTACGCGATCACGGACGCAAGCAGCTGGTGGATCGTGGCCGGTGCGGCTGTCCTGACGCTGACCGGCCCCCTGGTCGGCAACTTCCGTCCCGACCTCGTGTCGTTCCTGATCTCGATGCGTCAGTACGCCGGGAACTGGGCGTCGGCCACGATGGCGTTCCGGATGAACGGCGCCGAGGAGAAGCTCGACAACCCCGACTTCATCACCGAGATCCCGAGCCACCGTCGCCAGCTCACGGCGCTGTTCGGCCCGGAGGCCGCGGAGCTGTTCCTCCAGAAGACGGCGGCCTTCCGGATGATGAACTCACAGGGACGCGGTCACGTCTCCATCATGATGAACCACGTCGACGACCTCGACAACTATCGCCTGCGCGAGGGCGAGATGCTGTGCACGTTCTTCATCGGCTGGCAGTTCGGTGACGGCCATCTGTTCGACGAGGTCGCGATCAAGGCCATTCAGGACCGATGCCACTTCGAGCCGGGCGAGTTCGTCACCGTGTGGACCGAATCGCAGCCGCTGGGCAAGAAGACGCTGGAGTACCGCGTGATCGATGCGGCGCTCGGTGTCGTGGAGCGCGGCCACTACGAGGTCGCCGAGGTACTGAAACACCAGCCGTGGCTGCCTGACGGCCCGGTCGGCTACACCGTCACATGGCGCAAGCCCGGCTACGAGCCGCCCGTCGGCCAGCCGGAGGGCACACCGGTGCTGAGCGCCGATGCTCCCGACCCGGCGGCGGGGTGAGCCGATGACGAGCGCCGTGGTGGTCGGCAGCGGGCCCAACGGGCTCGCTGCGGCCGTCACCCTCGCCGCCGGTGGCACGAAGGTGACCGTGCTGGAAGCCTCCGACGTCATCGGCGGGGGGACCCGATCCGGTGAGGCGACCCTGCCCGGACTGCAGCACGACGAATGCTCGGGGTTCCACCCTCTGGCGGTCGACAACGCCTTCGCCCGCAGCGTCTCGCTCCAGGACCACGGCCTGCGCTGGGCATGGCCGGAGGTCCAGTACAGCCACCCCTTCGAGGACGGTCGGGGTGCAGCCGTGTGGCGCTCGGTCGACCGCACGGCGGCCGAACTCGGCAGTGACGGGCCGTCCTACCGGCGGCTGTTCGGCGGGCTCCACGAGCGATTCGACGCCATCGCGACCGAGTTCCTTCAGCCGATGGTGCACGTGCCTCGCCATCCGCTCGCGCTGGCCCGGTTCGGCGCCTACGCCGCGATGCCGGCGACGTGGCTGTCTCGCCGCTGGCAGCAGGATGAGACACGCGCGCTGTGGGCCGGGGCGGCCGCCCACGCGTTCCGACCGCTCGGCACGCTGCTGTCGTCGGCGATCGGGCTCGCCCTCGGCACCGCCGCGCACCGCTTCGGCTGGCCCGTCGCGGTCGGTGGCTCGGCGTCGATCACGACGGCGATGGCCGCAGTGCTCGCCAGTCACGGCGGGCGGATCGAGACCGGCACCGCCGTGCGCCACCTCGAGGAGTTGGCCGGCGCGGACATCGTGATGCTCGACACCTCCCCGTCGGCCGCCGCGCGGATGCTCGGCGGCCACCAGCCACCGCGCGTGGCCCGCGCCTACCAGCGCTTCCGCCATGGGCCGGCCGCGTTCCAGGTCGCGTTCGCGGTGGAGGGCGGCATCCCGTGGGCCCACCAGCCGAGCCGCCGTGCCGGGACCGTGCACGTGGGAGGCAGCATCGAGCAGATCGCGGCGGCCGAGCGCGACGTGTGGCGGGGACGGATGCCGTCGCGGCCCTTCGTGCTGGTCGGTCAGCAGTCACTCGCCGACCCGGCGCGTGCTCACCGCGACACGCATCCGATCGATGCGTACGCCCACGTCCCCGCGGGTTGGCGCGGGGACGCCACCCAGCTGATTGTCGCCCAGATCGAACGCTACGCACCAGGGTTCACCGGTCGCATCCGGGGGTCCCGGGTTCGCGCCGTCAGCGACATCGAGGCCACCAACAGCAACCTCGTCGGCGGCGACATCCTCAATGGTGCGAACACCCCCCGCCAACTCGTGTTCCGGCCGCGGGCGGCGCTCAACCAGTATGCGACGGGTGTTCCCGGCGTCTACCTGTGCTCGGCGGCGACCCCACCCGGCGCCGGCGCCCACGGCATGTGCGGCTGGCATGCGGCACGGTTGGCGCTGCAGTCGCTGGACCGGTAGATGTCGACCCTGTGACCGCCACCCGACCGACGACGACCCGGTGGGTACCGCGCGCCCCGTAGGCCAGCCGGTCCAGGGATGACCGAGATGCCCAAGCCACCTTCGTCTGGAGGCCCCGAGCCTCACGGCACCGCACTGCCACGCGGGCAACGTCGCCGCCCTCGGGAGCGCGGTCGCGACGACGCGGTCGTGCGTAACGCGGTCTCGGGCGTCGCCGGAACGCTCAACGCCCAGCTCGCCGAGCGCACGGCCGAGCTCGAGCAGATCTTCCGCGCCGAGATCCCCGAGGTGCATGGCGACGAGGCGATCGAGGAGCTGCTGGCGGCCAGTACCGCCTCGAACCTCTCGGTGATGTTCGAGGCGCTGCGGCACGGGATCGCCGTCGACCAGATCGACGTCCCGCCTCCCGCCGCCGCCTACACCCGAAGGTTCGCGCAGCGTGGTCTGCCGCTGGAGGCCCTACTGCGGGCCTACCGCCTCGGCGACCACCGCTTCATCCAGTGGTTCCTGGCCCACCTCGCCGACCGGACGGACACGCCCGAGGGGCTGGAGCGCGCGGCCTCCGAGGTCGTGGCGTTCACCGTGGCTTACGTCGACCGCATCAGCGAGGCGCTGATCGAGATCTACCGCGAGGAGCGCAAGTTGTGGGGGCAGCGCACCGACGCCGCCCGCGCCGCCCAGGTCCGCGCGGTGCTCGCAGACAGCTCGGTGGACGAGACCACGGCCGAGATCATGACGGGCATGGCTCTACACCGCTGGCACGTCGGCGTGGTGCTCTGGATGGCGCCGGACCAACGCGACGTCGTGGAACGCATGGACGAGGTGGCGACGTCACTGCGGGCAGCCCGGCCGGCACCGGCGCTGCTCGTCCCCGCCGATACCCACACGCTGTGGGCGTGGTACGCGGCTGCATCGGAGCAGGAGGCGCAGGCGCTCGACCTCGATGACGGCGTCGCCGGCGACTCCCGGATCCGGTTGGCGATCGGGGAGCCGGCCCGGCACCTGGCTGGCTTCCGCACCACCCACGGCGAAGCCTTGCGGGCCCAGTTGGTGGCCCAGACCGCGGTGCCACCCCACCGCGTGACGCGGTTCGCCGAGGTGCGGCTGTCTGCCCTGCTGTCGGAGAACGTCGAAGAGGTGCGCGTGTGGGTGGGTCGTGCGCTCGGTGGGCTCGTGATCGACGACGAGCCGACCGCCCGGCTGCGCGACACGGTGCGCACCTACCTGGAGTCAGGCGGCCAGTCGACGCTGACCGCCGAGCGGATGCATATCCACCGCAACACCGTCCGCTACCGGGTGCGTCGTGCCGAGGAGGTTCGCGGCAGGCCGCTCGACGAGGAGCGCATCGACCTCGAGGCCGCACTGGTGGTCTGCGCCCAGCTCGGATCGTCGGTCCTGCGGCCATCGGCTTCGAGGTAGCCCCCATGGTCACCAGCCGCGGTGTGCGGTCCTGGGCGAGCTGGGAGCACCCGGCCACGAGACGGTTGAGCACCGTGTCACGCGAGGCCCTCTCAGCGCACCCGAACCTGGCACCGTCCCCCATCGCCCGCGCCGTGCCGTCCTCCCGGTCGGGCCAGACCGGCACCGTGCCACCACCGGATAGGCGCCGATGCTGCCCACACCCTGATGGACGACGGTAGGTGGCCGACGGCACCGCCTGCCAGATCGGGATGTTCGCCGAACTGCTGCTCACCGGCACCCGCCGCGGCGCCATCATCGGGCTGATGACCGACATCCGCGCCCTACGCACCACCTCCCCCACCGCCGCCAGGGCAGGGTGCTGACCCCACCGCGACCCAGGCCATCGAACCCGCACCCGCCAAGCCGTGGTGGAAGCGCTGGTGGGGCATCACCCTCATCGCCTTCGCCGCGCTGGCGCTGATCGGTGTCCTGGCCAGCGTCCCGGACGACACCGACGCCGAACTCGCCGCTGACGACACCGCAGCTGCCGAGACCCAGGAGGAGGCGGCGGCGGAGCCCGAACCCGAACCGGAGCCCGAACCCGCGCCCGAAACCGAGCCAGAGCCCGAACCCGCGCCCGAACCAGAGCTGGATGCGGAACAGGAGGCGGAGGCTGGGTCCGAGATGACCGCCGGGCAGTCCAACGCGCTGCGGTCCGCGCAAGACTACCTGCGGTTCTCCGGGTTCTCCCGCTCCGGACTGATCGACCAGCTTGAGTTCGAGGGCTACACCCGCGACGAGGCCGAGTACGGCGTCACCCAGGCCGGCCTGTGAACGACCAGCCGCCCGGCGCGGTGGTAGCCCACGATCTCACCCGGGTCGTCGCAGCGCTATTCGCGCTGTTCCTCGGCGGGCTCGGGATCCTCTACCTGCTGTTGGTGTGGACATTCATCCCCGCGCTCATCGCCCTCATCGAAGGCATCCTCTACCTCGTCCCGGACGACGCGACGTTCGCCCGCGCCCAAGGCCTGGCCTACGCCCCCTGAACCACCCCCGACCGGAACACCGATGCCCATCGCCCCGCCGCAGCCGCCTGCCGACCAGCTCGACTGGCAGCCTGCACCGACCAGCTGCCATCGATCCCGGATAGCTGCCCCGTACCTCATACGACAGATACCTTCGCGGAGCAGCTGACAACCGATACAGGCTGCAGAGGCCGGTAGGAGATGACCGATGCCGGACGTGCGGATCGGAAAGCGTGCACAGGTGGTGATCCCAGCCGCGATCCGGCGGGAGCTCGATCTTGGTGAGGGCGACCTCCTCCATCTCTCGGTCGACGACGACGGACGGATCATCCTGCAACGGACCCCGGATGACCCGCTGGCGCGCCTGCGTGCTGCAGCCGGTGGGGTGTACTCCGGGCTCGACGCCGTGGAGGAGCAGCGCCAGCAACGTGCGGAGTGGGAGCGGTGACACCCCACGACAGCGTCGCTCTGGACACCAACTGCTTCATCTACCTGCTCAAGGACCCGAACGACCGCCGGGCACGGTTCCTGGAACAGCAGGTGCTCCGCCCGGCGCTGCGAGGCGAGCGTGCCCTGACCACCAGCGCGCTGACCATCGCCGAACTCCTGGTGGTCCCCTACCGGGTAGGGGAAGCGGAGCGCGCTGCCGCGCTGCGCGCAGCGTTGGCAGCCTTCGACGGGCTGCGCATCATCGACGTCGACGAGTCGATCGCCGCGCGAGCCGCCCACCTGCATGGCACCGCTGGCGTGACGCTGCCCGATGCCATCCACCTCGCCTCAGCGGCGACCACCGCGGATGGCCTCCTCACCAACGATCGTCGCCTCGTTGACGCGGCATCTGGGCTGCAGGTCTGGCACCTGGACGCACAGCTCGGCTGAGCGGACACGGACGTGCACGTCACAGGCCTCCACCACCCAGAACGATCCACCTGGCGCCCGACACCCCGCCCAGCAGAACGGAGGAGTCCTCCAGGTGCGGGCGACCCGCCTCCTCGCCGGCCCCAGCAGCCTTCCATCCATGGACGTGGCTGCGATGCCCCCGCGGGAGCTCGCCACCTCGACCTCATCCACCTGTCCCTGTAGGGCGGACGCCGAGGTCATGGCCATGGTCATGGTGCGCAGGGGTGTTCCTTCGCGTCTCTCGATGGTCACCCCACGTGCCGCAACGGCACCATCAACGAACCCGTCATCACCGACGTCACCCGCTGCAGGCGATCCCCGTAGATCCCGGTGAGCTGCGAGACGCCACGATGCCAGGCACCTGCCACACCCCTAGCCACCCCCGGCCTCGCCACCTCCTCGCCCGAGACCCGACCATGGTTACACCGGGACCAGAGATGTCCGAGGGGTGAGCGGCACCGGTGCTGTCGGAGTTCGACGATGTCACCCGCAACGAGGCCGAGGACAGCGCACCCAACCCAGGGTCTAGGGTGCGCTGCCAGCTCGTCCGACACGGGTTCCATCCGCAGCCGCCGGGGGCGAGCCATGGAACGGCCACATAGCACCGTGACCGGGCATCGAGGTGGCCTCAACACGACCCATCATCCTCACGCTGACCGGCAGCTGAACGGAGCTGCGGGGCTGCGAGCTCCCGGAGGGCCGGCACCATCGGTCCGGCTCGGCCTAGCCCCGACCATGTCCGGTTCGGCCGTCAGCTCGCCGCTACGACGTCGAGCGCGACCGTCGGGTGGTCGCTCAGACGGGTGCCGTCGATGTCGATGTGCTCCCAGCAGTGCAGGGCGAGATCGGACCGCACAGCCCACCGGGAACAGATCGCGATGTGATCGACCAGGTGATGCGCCCGCAGCTTGCCGGTCGCGACCACGTCCTCGGCCGACGCGCAGATCAGCCCGGCATCGTCGAGCGCGTCGGTCAACAACTGGCGTCCATGGTGGGTCCCGTACCACCCGGAGCCATCGCGGTCCTGGTTGAAGTCCCCAGCGAAGACCAGCGGCAGGACCGGGTGGCGCTCACGCAGCAGACGCCACTCGGCGCCCTGGCGCTCGATCTGCTCGTAGTGGACCTGCCACATTCGACGGCTGCCGTCGTCACCTGGATCGTTCGCCCAGGGCAGGACCGTGCCGTAAACCAGGACCGGGCCATCCGGTGCCTCCACGACGGCCGAGACCGCACCACGGGGATCCGGTGGCAGATCGGTGGGCTGCAGCGGCCAGCGCGACCAGATGCTGACCCACCGCTCGTCCTCATCCGGACGCCGCAGCTGGTGCGGGGGCGTGTGTACCCCGTGGAAACCATCAGCCGGGGCGATCGATGCGCGCGTCTCGGTCAGGACCCAGACATCGGCATCGACCTCGGCCATCCGGGCACGCTGCCGAGGGAGGCGCTTCCAGGAACGACGGCTGGGACGCTCGAGGTTCCACGTCGCGATCCGCACGGCCACACCCCCAGTCGACGGCAGCTTACGCAGATGATGCGAGACGATTTGGACCAGCCGACAACGGCCGATCCAGACGGCGGAGCGTGCAGGAACCGAACCTGCGACCTGTCGCGTGTCGACCAGCGACGCGAGGTCCACCACCGTCCAGCCCGATCCAGACGAGTTGGCTGTCAGCCGAGCTGTCATGAGCGGCTGCGCGTCCCGGCTCCAGGAACACCTGGCGCGAAGCCAAGTGGGGACCGTGCGGCAGGCGTCGCACGTCAAGTCTAATTGACGCTCGTCAGGAGGTCAGCGACACTCAGGCCATGAGCACACGCCTAGATGCTGAAGCACGCGACGAACAGGTACGTGTCGAGATCGAACTCGGCTCGTCCGACCCGCTCGGCCAACTGCGGGGCCTGCGGGCCGCGGACCGTCAACTCGACCTGTGGCAGCGCCAGACCATCACCCGTGCACGTCAGCAAGGGGCATCCTGGTCCCAGATCGGCGACGCGCTCGGCGTGACGAAGCAGGCTGCCTGGGCGCTGTACAACGAGGGCGTCCGGGAAGCGCTCGATGCGGTGCGCCAGCGCAGCGGGCTCACCGATGAGCAAGCCCAGCGGCTCGCAGACGAGGAACGCGACGCCCTACGCGCGCGGTGAGGGTCGTCCTCGACCCGAACGTGCTCGTCTCGGCGGTGATCACGCCGGGGGCTCCGCCAGCCGGACCGCGGAAGTGGTGGGCCTGCAGGGCGAGGCAACCGAGCGGTTCGCCGAGGCCGACGAGGCGCCGACCAGCAGTCCGCAGATCCGGCGGCTCGTGCACTGGTGAGCTCGAACACAGGGGCTTGCCGGCTATCCAGCGTTCGCGCATCGTCGCCTCGGCGATGCATCCATCCGTGATATCGTTAAAGAGATAGCGGAGGTGTTTCCGTGCCTGACGTCCTCATCCGCGACGTCGATCCGGCCACGTTGGCTCGTATCGATGCTGCCGCCCAGCGAGCCGGTCTGAGCCGCAACGTGCTGCTTCGCGAGCTGCTGGCCAGCTACGCCGATGAGCAGGAGAGCGGAGCCCTCACCGACCAGCAGGTTGAGGCGTTCGGCTCCTCGGTGCGCGACCTGCTCGACGAGGACACCCGGGCAGCGGCGTGGCGTCGGTGACGTCCACGGCGACCTACCTGATCGACACCTCTGCCCTTGCACGCCTCTCGGTTCCACAGGTCGGCGACGTACTGCGTCCGAGGATCGACGCGGGTCGGGTCGCCATCACCGCGGTGACCTGGCTCGAGATCGGCTACACCGCACGCTCGCGCTCCGACCACGATCGATCCCAACGCAGGATCCTGGAGCGGCTCCAGTTCGTCTACGGCTCACCCCGCAGCGAGCGGCGCGCGATCGAGGTGCAGCAGGCACTCATGAACGTCGGGCATCACCGAGCGGTCAAGCTGCCCGACCTGCTGATCGCTTCCACGGCAGAGGCCCAAGGACTCACCGTGCTGCACTACGACGCCGACTTCGACCGCATCGCCGCCGTCACCGAACAGCCCGTCGAATGGGTCGTACCGGCAGGCACGATTCCCTGAGCCGACGCTCCACGCCAACAGGCAACCGCCGCGCGCCCAAGCTCCGCCAGGCTCGGGAGCATCTCACCACCTGAGCGCGGGACGGCCTGTGAGGAACGGGACCGTCCGGAACCTCGCGCCGCCCACACATCGGCCCGGAGTTCACGGGGCTAGCGATGCGGGGACTGCAGTGTGCGTCTGATGTCCTTCAGCAACAGCAGGAGGTGGAGTTCGTCCGTCGGGCTCTGCTCGAACTCGGGAACCAGATGGCGGTAGAAGTCGACCGCGCCCTCGGACTCGACATGTACGAGCAGTCCACGACACCCGATGTCGTCACTGATGGCGGCCGCACGCTGGATCACGTCGCGCAACAGCGCCGCTCCCAGACCCTTGCGCTCGTGCTCGAGGTGGACACCGAGTCGTGCAAGCAAGGCCACGGGCTGGGGGTAGCGACCGCCACCCTTGCGGAGGTGAGCGGGCGCGTCCGCGATCGCGATCTGCGCCATCGTCCACGCGTAGTACGCCACCACGTGGTCACTGCCGGTCGGGGCGACGACGAAGACCCTGGTGGTGCCGGTCGCCATCGACTGGCGGCCATGGCGCACGAGCCAGTCGGTCTGCTCGGAGGAAGCACAGACGAAGGCATCGAGCACATGGCTGGGCCCGAGCAGCTCAGGTGGCCGGTAGCTCACTCCTCGAACGGCGAGGGACGCGCCATCAGGCGTCGCAGACCCTCCAGCTCCCGAGCGGGCCGGGCGTTGACCGCCTCCCACTCCGCCGCTGCCTCCTCGGAGAGGACGAACGTGTCACGGTCGGCCATGACGCGTTGCGCGGCGAAGACCAGGCTGGCCTCCGCGAACTCCGTCAAGGTGCTGTCCGAAGCCTCCACGGCACGCTCGACGAGCCGGCGCAGCTCCGGTGTCGTGCGGAACTCGATCCGTTCGCCCCGAGCACGTGCAGTTGCGGCCATGACACCCTCCGCCCAGGTTGTCCGGCCAACGTACGGCCACGAAGTCGGTCGGTCAACCCGGCCGACGACCCAGCGAGCATCACCGCAACCTGGACCTGTGGATCTCCCCGACGACTCGCGGACGAGGACCGCAACGCCCTGTGCTCTCCAACGGCAACATCCCCGACCCGAACGAGTTCATGGCGAGGATGACCACATCGGGCGGTACCGCACTGGCCAGTCGGTGCTTGGACGGGCTGCCAAGAGCAGATGCGGCGACGGCAGACCCGCTGACGCTCACCGTCTGTCGGGCGCTGCGGGCTGGTGCGTTGGTCTCTCGACGCCGGAACCTGCCCGATGCTGATGGGAGCCGTTCAGTCGACGCTCCCGCGGGGCACGACCCACTCGGTTCGCTGTCCCGTGACACCGGGGAGGGCCGTAGGACACCGGCGCGCTCGCATGGCCCACGCCTGCGGCGGTGGAGCGGTCAGTAGCCGCCATGGGCCCACGGTCTGGTTCATCCGAAGCGCCCGGCCAGGATCAGGATCGTCACGAGCACAGCGACCACTGCGGTCACCCCACCGCCGAGCATCGCCAGTTGGGTGTGCCACTGCACCCGCCGTTCGGGCGGTCGGTCTTCGAGCCACGCCTTCTTGCCGAAGGCGAGGTATCCCTGGCGCTGCAGCAGTGGCCCGTGCAGCCACACCCGTTCGCCCGGGTAGATGGCCCGCTCTTCCGCCGTGCGGTGTCGCATGCTGCGTCCCAGTTGGCGGAAGAGTGCAGAGACCGGGTTGTCCAGAGCTGCATCGGCCGAACTTCCCCGCGCGCCGCGCGTGCGGACGAGGACCTCCCGCAGATCCCGGCTCTCCACGGCGATCGCGACCTCGGGTCGGTACTCGTCCCGCAACACGAAGGTGGTCGCGACCTTGCCGTCGCTGAAGGCCGGACCGTCGCCGTACGAGCTGTGCGCTCGGCTCCACAGGACCGGTTCTTCGGTGAGCGGAGAGATCCCCGGGGCCTCCCACGGCCGGGCTATGCCCACGACGCTGACATCATCGGCGGCGCCGACCTGTGCCGGCGACCACACCTGACGGCCGTCGGCAGCTTGCCGTCTGGAAAGGTGGTACAGCGTGAAGGCGAGCGGGACCGCGACGGGCAGGAAGAGTCCAAGCCACATGATCACCCAACTGCGGCCGTCTCCCAGCATCCCGTTCTCAAGACGGGACGTCAGCGCCCACGCCCGACAACCTAGCCCGCGTTCCGGGCTCTCGGGTTCGGCACCGGCTGGTTGAAGTCCCCGTGGGCGCAGGATTCCCGGTCGTTCTCGCGAGCCGACACCGCGGTCGGAGACCGGATGCTGAGCGTTGCCGCGTGTCGACCTTCAGTGGGATCGGCCCATGGGCTTGCCCCCGGGTGCCGGGTACCGGCGAGCAGCCCTTGTCCCCGCGGATGGTTCCCGCGTCCCGCGTCGCCGGTCAGCTGGAGGCTGCCCACGGGTCGACCAGCTCCAGACCGAGCCCGGCGAAGTCGGACGTGTTCCGCGTTGCGAGTGACGCGCCTCGCGCGACGCAGATCGCGGCGATCATCCCGTCCTCGACCGCCAGCGGACGTCCAGCACCCCTCCGCGCCTCCTGCAACCCTGCGTAGTGGCGGGCAGCCGCCTCGTCATACGCCAGCACGGACCCGGCGAAGGCTCGAAGCGTCGACTCGATCGCCTCGAGCAGGCCCGCACGTCGCCGCCCGCTCGGCAACGCCCGGACACCGGTCAGCAACTCCCCCACGCTGACGGCGGTCACGCCGGCTTCCTCGTCGAGAGAGCTGAGCCACGCGAGGACGTGCTCATCGGGGCGTTGCTTGAGCGGCTCTGACAGGACGTTCGTGTCGAGCACGATCATCCGAGGTCGACCCTGCGGGGCGCGGAGCGTTCCGGCAGTGGGATCTCCTCGCCGCGCAGGTCTTGGGTCGCCTCGACCCAGGCCTGGGCAAACCCGCCTCGTGTGAGGGCAGCCGTCAGGATCGAACGGACCTCAGCCTCCATCGACCGGCCATGCTCGGCCGCTCGCTGCTTCAAGCGTCGCTGCACCTCGTCATCCAGGTTGCGCACCGTGATGTTCGCCACCCTCGACCTCCCGCCACGTAGCGTGCTAGCAATGCTAGCACTTCGGGTTCGGGTTCGATCGACGGAAACCTCGCCGCGAGAGAGGGCGCGCACGGCCCGCCGATGTCATGATGTCGGCGATCCAGCTCGATCGAGGACTCGGGCCATGCATCGATCCGGTCGAGGTACCGCCGGTGCGTGGGACCGCAACGACCACCCACTCGTCGCGCTCCACCTACGTCGTCAGGCCAACCTCTTGGGCTTCGGCAAGCTCGAGCTGTTCGACATGGCAACTGACGACGTCACCGCCCTCACCCACGCGAGCCCCTCGAACGACTCCAGCCGTGAGATCGTCGAACTCTCGCCTTGCCGCTGAGTGGGCTGCCAGAACGAGCTGCCACAGCCAAAGCGAGAACTGGGGGCTACACGGGCGGGGCGTGCAGGCATCGAACCTGCGACCTCTTGCGTGTCGACCAGCGCCGCGAGGTCCAGCACCGTCCACCCCGGTCCACCAAACCGGCCATGACCAGGCGCGATACTCCACCGACGTCCAGCACCGTCCAGCCCGATCCGAACGAGTTGGCTGTCAACTCAGCTGTCAGAACGGGTGGGCGCCGAGGCCCGGGGGGTGCCACGGGACGAGACCGTCGCAACACGTGTGGCTGCACGTGCAGTTTCGTGAACTCTTGCGTAAAGCGTAGGGTTACATAAACTGGCCACGTGAGGTTCTCGCCGAAGGGGGGTACTGCGATGCCGGTCCCACTCGCTGGACTCTCGGTGCGTGAAGCTGCCGAGGAACTCGGCGTGTCACCGTCCGCGGTTCGTCAACTCGTCGCCCAAGGTCAGGTGCGTGCCTCGAGGTTCGCCGGTCGGATCGTGGTCGATCCTGACCACCTCCGCCAGGTCCGTGCGGCAGCCCGCCCTGCTGGACGGCCGTTCTCCGTCCCCGCTGCATGGGCGCTGCTGCGCCTGCTGGCCGGCCAGCGGCCAGGACCGCTCTCAGCCTCACGGCTCTCGCAGCTCCGCCGGCACCTACGCGCCGATGACCCGCAACTGCTGGCAGGTCGGCTCCGCAGACGAGCTGACCGCGCCTTCTACTACGTGCACCCCTCGCTGCTCGATGAGCTCGCGGCCGTACCGGGCTGTGTCCTCGCCGGGCGCAGTGCAGCCGGACGGGTCGGGGCCGACCTCGCCGGCGATGGCGGCCCTCTGGAGGTGTACCTGCCACCTGCTGCGGCTGAACGACTCGTCCGTGACGTCGCAGCCGATCCTGAGGTCGCGGTTGGCGTCGCCAACCTGGTCGTCCGCATCGTCGAGCCCGACCAACTCCCAGAGCACGAGCCCGGTGTGGCCGCAGCACCCGTGGTCGCTGTCGACCTGATCGAGTCCGGCGAGTCCCGCGCCATCGGCGCCGGCTGGCGGCTGTGGCACGACCAGATGGACGCCTGGCGGGAACGCGACGCGCATGCCCGCTGAGCGGACCATCCAGTTGCCCGACCACGGCACCGAGGGGCGCTTGTGGGCCACGGTCCTCGACGTCGCCAACGCCCAGCCGAGCGGATGGACCCTCATCGGCGCGCTCATGGTCATGCTCCACGCCCACGACCACGGGCTCGATACACGTCGCACCACCCGCGATGCTGACGCGCTCGTGGACGTCCGCGGGATCGCACAGGCCACGCGCCGCCTCGTCGCGACCCTCGAGCACCTCGGGTGGCAACTGCACCCGGACCATCCTAAGGCGGACGACATCGGTTTCCGGTTCGCCAAGGACGGACTGCTCTTCGACGTGCTCGCTCCCGACGGGCTCGGTCAGCGCACCGACCTCACCACCCTGCCTCCCCTGAAGACCGTACCGATGACCGGAGGCAGCAGAGCCCTGCAACGGACCTCCGTGCGTGCTGTTGCCCTTGGCGATCGAGCCGGACGCCTGCGCGTACCGGACCTCCTCGGTGCACTCGTCATCAAGTCCCGCGCAGCCGCCACGGACCGCACCGCCACAGCCGACCCCGGTCACCGACCCGAGCGACACCCGGAAGACCTCGCCGTCCTCTACGCCTGCGCCACCGACCTCCGCGCCCTCGCAGCCGACGCCACGAACCGCGATCGCCGGAACCTGCAGGACGCGCCCGAACCCCACTGGCACGTCCTCGAGCCCCGCCTCAGACCACAGGCGCAAGCCGCCCACCGCTACCTCACCGGGCAAGAGGCGCCCGGCCAACCCCGCGTAGAGCGGTGACCATCCAGTGGGCTGTCCGAACGAGCTGTCAACGCGGCAGCCCCAGTCGAGAACTGGGGGCTACGGGGGTGGGGCGTGCAGGAATCGAACCTGCGACCTCTTGCGTGGCGACCAGCGACGCGAGGCCCAGCACCGTCCACCCCGGTCCATACCGGCCCCATCCCGGCTCAAGGCAGGCCTGGCACGAAGCCCGGTGCGGTCCGTACAGCCGGCACCACACGTCAAGACTACTTGACGCCAGCCAGGCGGTCGGCGAGACTCCCCACATGAGCACACGCCTGGATGCTGAACGACACGACGAACAGGTCCGGGTCGAGATCGAACTCGGCTCAGCCGATCCTCTTGGCCAACTACGGGGCCTACGTGCCGCGGACCGTCAGCTTGACCTCTGGCAGCGGCAGACCATCACCCGCGCACGTCAGCAAGGGGCATCCTGGTCCCAGATCGGTGACGCGCTCGGCGTGACGAAGCAGGCTGCCTGGGCGCTCTACAACGAGGGCGTCCGGGACGCGCTCGATTCGGTCAGGCAGCGGNAGCGGTCGCGCAACTGGACATCGAGGAGTGGAGAACTACACACGGTTGGGGGCACAGGGCCGGTGGCGGCGGGTTCGGTGAACTCGCCATCGCGCGCTCACGACTGCGGCGTTCAGGCGCACCCCTGACCGACCAGGAGTACACCGCCTTCCGCAACGCGGTCATCCGGTACGAGGACCAGCGGCGTCGCCGATGACCGCCAGCCGCCCGACCGACCTCAACGAGGTGCTCCGACACGCACTCGACCGCTCCATGCAGGACCTCGTCGACCTGCAGGAGCAGATGCCGCTCGAGCGGTGGAACGAGACGGTGTTCCGGTTCTACTTCGGCCTTGCCATCGCCCGCGCGTATCCGCACCTCACCCAACTGGTCGAGGCCGACCGTATCGACCTGGTGCTGCGGGATCACGACTGGACCGCGTTCATCGAGTGCAAGTTCTACCTCATGACGACATCGACGCGACCCCTACTCCGCAGCGGTCACCGGGGTCAAGGGTGGCCCCGGACGTCAGAACGAGACCGAGTTCGTTCACGGCATCGACCGGCTCGCACAGCGCCCCCATGCTGCAGGTCTTCGGCGCTTCATGCTGCTGGTCTTCGCCGACCCCGCAGCCGCGAACCCGCATCACCGTCAACGGTTCGGCGACTACCTCAGCGAGTATCAACACCCCACAAGAGAAGTG
>SL_8KL_010_SEDDRAFT_10001680_pt1 | contig 19129 bp, 19 predicted proteins | sample SodLakKL_010_SED_4_FD_11160 | JGI IMG/M metagenome (IMG submission 11160)
GCATCAAACAACCCTGCAATTAAATTGAGCTTAGATGGATTATCCCAATTAAACACTTCCCTCGGTAACTGATACTTGTATTCATCACACCACTTATACAGCGTATCCCTCTCTACCGAAGTTAATCCTGTTATGTTTCCTCTTGAACTTCCAGAAGATTCAAACTCTTTTAGTTCACAAGTAGTTGACAAATTTTTTGCATCGTAGTTCTGCACCATTTCTTCAAAGGAACTTTTAATTCTAGAAAAGCAACAATACTTTGGCTCATAAAGCCATAATTGAGGTCGAGGTCCATTTGAAAATCCTTCATCATGTATGTTCCCGTCTCCTAAAAGAAACCCTTTTAGATAGGCTCCACTCTCATGTTTCGTTCCTTCAAACTGAGCCTGCTCTAAATTGTATTCTAGTTTATCACCTACATTAAGCTCATATGTTCTTTTTTCTTCTCCGCTTTCAGTAAAAAATCTATGTTGTTCAGTAGTGTCAAAGTACACACCATTCTGTAAAGTAACTCGATAAATATCTTGATTATAGCCAGTTACTTCAAATCCAGAATTTTCTATCCATTCATTTCCATCAAATATTGTAACTTCTTTTCCTACTAGGTCTTCAATAGGAAAAATACCCTCCTTAGTGGTTACTAGTGTATCTCCTACGAATGAGCAGGCGTTCGTCGAAACAACGTCGTGCCCCAAATAATCACTATTGCTATACTTACGAACAGTGTCTATATATTGTACTCCAGGGTCTCCACTTCCCCATGCATGTTCAGCTAAAAACTTAAACAACTCCTTCGCGTTATATTTACGTGTGATTGTTTCATACTCATTTGTAAAGGTAAACTCCCAATCTCTTTCTTCCTTCACCGCTTCCATAAACTCATCGGTAATATGAATGCTTATGTTAGCAGATTCAAGAACACCCTCCTGATCCTTCACAGTAATAAAGTCTGGAATATCGGGATGATTTATATTGAGGGAGATAAGAGAAGCACCACGCCTTCCCTGTTGTGCGATAGTACTAAGCACACCGTCAAAGGTATGCATAAAAGAAACCGGTCCAGTAGATTTCTTTGAGCTATTGTGAACAAGTGAATCCTTCGGTCGAAGTTTAGAAAGATCAACTCCTTCACCTTGCCCATATGCGGCAAACTTAGCCCACCAATACCATGCATCACTTATAGACTCTAGAGTATCCTCCGGCTGATCTAAGGTAGTACAGTTTATAGATGATACATTCTTACTTGGATTCTCTGCACTTCTCCATATTCCTCCCCCTAAGCCTACCCACTTATTTACTATTGTCTCTTTAATCTCTTCAGCCAGCTCTGGATAATATCTACTAACTACCGACGTGACACGATCTTCTGGAACATCACCTTCTGATAGCTTGTACTTGGAATCAAAAATATTCCTTGACATTTCTGTTTCGAACTTCATAAATTTTCCTTATCGATACGTTTCCCGTACAGCAAAACTACACTTCACTTTCAATGAGTACGGATTTTTGCGAACAGGTATGCCTAATAGTCTAAGTGCCTCGAAATCTCAAAAAGGTTAAATAGCTTCTCCCTGATTGAAAGTTACCGTCGAGATATCATGCTCGGACTTAAGCATCTGTTTTAGATCATCTTTATGTGTTACAAGCATTATCTGTGAATAGACCCCCTCTTCAATCAACTCTGCGAGAAGGTAGAACAGATTCTTACTATACTCGGTATCAGCTTGACTGTCCGGCTCATCAAGAATGATTGACTCAATTCCAAACCCCTTACCAAACGCATACTTATATGCAAGAGAAAACACCTTCCTCTCATATCCGCTTGCAGTTTTCACATCCTGCTTACGCGGCCCATATAGAAGCATCAGCTTATCATTCTTTTCTTCAAAGTACAAGCTATGCCGACCATCATATACCTTATCAATAAACTCTTGGGCATAATTCTGCAGGGTACTCATAATCTCTTGAAGCGAAAATACGCTAAGTTTCTGTAGCGTGGTTATAGCTTCCTTAGCTATCTCTCTTTTCTTCTCTACAGATTCAATTTGGAACTGGATATCCTCTATTTCCTTTTCATCCCGCTGCCGCTTTTCTTCTATAGACTTATTCCACTGTTCAATTTCCCTGTTCCGTCTAACGGTATCATCAAAATCTTGAAGCTTATCGTTAAGCTCTTTTATGCTCTCACGAGTACTACGTATTTTCTCATTAATGTCTTGTATGCGGCCTTCTATCTCAGAGTCATCATATTCGTTAAGCGAAGCCTCTTTATCAGCTACTTCCTTTTCAGCATTCTCAATAAACTGCTTAAAAGCAGAAATACTGTTTCCAAGAGATTTCGCCGATTCCTTAATAGACTCTATTTTAGACTCTATGCTCTTTCGTCGTTCATCTATAAGACGCCGGTTGGATTCCTTCTTATCTTCAATCTGCTTTTTTAGGTGTTCAATCCTTTGTCGGTTTTCAGATACCCTACGATTATGCCTCTCAATATCTTTATTCTCTTCAGCTATCCTGTCTCGCTCTTTCTTTAATTGGCGTTCCTTCTCTTGAAGTTCAGCAAGCTCCTTAGCAATAGCTTCTCTCTCACTCTGAATCTTTTCTTTATCATGATCTTCCCATGGACGCCCGCATTCTGGACAAGCTCCCTGATCGATAAGACCTATCTTATGATCTATAGCATCTAACCGTGATTCAGCGTTTATTCGAGATTCAGTACATTTTGAAAGTTCCTGTTCATCAAAGGAATTATCTAAACTCTTTTCCTCTAAATCCTCAATGCCCGCTAACTCACCTTCTAGAGACTCTACACTTTCAGAAAGCTCTTTAACATACTCAGATATTTCCTTTTCAACATCTATCGAGGATAATTCAGAGTTCTTTTTCTCATACTCCGCTTCATCCTTAGCAAGATCATCTTTTGACTTAAGAAGTTGCCTTCGCTTATAATCTATCTCCCTTTCAAGCTCTTTCTTCTGAGCTTTCTTCTCTTCAATACGAGATTCTTCTTTAAGCAAGCTATCTTTAGCATCTTCTAAAGAACCAACTTCATCTTTAATTCGGCTATACTCACTCTCAGAGAACGGAAGCCGCTCAAAAGACTTTTCCTCATACTCTCTACTTTCAATCTCTTGCTTCTTATCCGATAGCTTATCTACATTATCCTTATGCTCTTTTACCTCATTTTTAGCTTCCTCAATAGAAGCATTGATAGGATCGAATATTTCCTGATACGTAGATTGAAGCAAGTCCCGTCTCTGTGCTGGGCTTGTATCAACAACTGTTACCTCTTGCTCTTTCATAATCATCGCAGCCTTCATCTGCGAAGTAACCCCGAAAGATACAAGCTGATCTACCGCATTCTTATTTTTATAGGTCTTTCCCGTAGACCTATCTGTTAATACTCTCTCGCTGCCCTTTCCCCGTGTAAGAGCCATAGAGACATTGTAAGAAGTTCCATTATGCTCAAACTCAAAATCTATCGACGCCTTATCATGATCCCAGTTAATGTAATCATCAAAAGAGCCTATATAATCATTAAACAATGCCATCTGAATGGCTTGATTCACCGTAGACTTTCCTTGACCGTTTCTCCCGTCAATGAGAAGAAACTCTGGATTCCCAAATTCATAGGAAAAATCCTTAACCATCCTAAAGTTCTTTAGCTCTAATCGTTTAAACAGCATACGCCTTCCTTTACACGTCTATCGTTACTTCTTCTTCTACTTCTTTTTCAAACTCATCTACATCGCTTGAATTTTGTTCAGCATCATTTGATTCTTCTTCAATTTCGATTTCCTCTCGTGCATTAGCTGGAACAATTCGCTCCCGAATTTTTTCCTTAAGCTCAGACAAAACAGTTCCATCATCACTTTCAACATGAGCATACACCGCATCCTTACCTTGAAATTTATTACCGTCTGGCAAGGTATAGTATGGACCACCCTGAACAATAACTCCTAGGCTTACCGCATAATCTACCCATTCCATAGTATCTTCAAACCCCTTACCGAAGGTCATAGTTATTTCCTTTTTCTTCATAGGAGGAGCGGTCTTATTTTTCACCACTTTTATTCGAGACTTCATTCCGACAATCTCATTCCTCTTAGTAACAAATTCTATCTTGCGTACTTCAAGGCGAACACTGGTGAAGAATTTAAGAGCCTTGCCCCCTCCAGTTGTTTCGGGATTGCCGTAAGAAGCCATAGTCATCCTTATTTGGTTTATCCACAATACTGACGCCATAGAATGAGAGATTGATGCAGTTAGTTTTCTACAAGCTTTTCCCATAAGCCTCGCTTGCAACCCCATTTGCTGATCTCCCATTTCCCCTTCAATCTCAGCCTGTGGAGTAAGAGCGGAAACAGAATCGACGATAATCATATCGACAAGTTTACTTTCAACCAATTCCTCAAGAATATTTAACGCTTCCTCTCCAGAAGAAGGCTGCGATAGAAGCACCTTATCCATATCCAGCCCAAAGGTACTTGCATATTCTTTATCGATAGCGTGTTCAGCATCAATATACGCGATAACCCCTTTTCGGGTTCTCTGCTTTCCGGTCTTATCTGTATATACTACATCCTGATTTTGTACATTAGCGGCCAAATACATAGAAAGGGATGTTTTCCCACTACCTTCGGGTCCAAACACTTCGATCATTCGTCCACGAGGCAATCCACCTTCTACCGGGTTAGGCCCAAATACATCAGCTATCGCCGGACTCTTAATAGAAAACCTGGGAATTCTTCGAGCATACGAATCTGAATCTGGATCAAGAATCGCTTCTTCTCCATACTTTTTTCGAATATTCTTCATTAGTGCTTTGACTTCTTTGTCAAGATATTTTTGATCATCATCTGCCATTTGACTTCTCCATTAGTCTATAAAACTGTTCGTTTCCCACAATGTACTTCCACCACTCTAGGGCAGTCTCTTTATTCTGCATCTTTCCGGTTATCGGATGCCTGTATTGATCTAACATTGTATGACTATACCTATTTAACATAACCACATTATCAATGTCAAGCCTTAAATGTGGATAAGCTCCCCTTCCTAATATGTGCGCCATATCAATAGTATCAAAAAGAAAATCTGCATACCTCTCCAGCGCATCCTTTAATTCTTCAGGAAGCCGTGAATAGAGTATACATCTATTACCATATTTCTGTAAAGCCTTTAGATGTAATTCTTGTAAATCCGTCATTCCCCGCCTTCGCCATGTTCTGACTGAATAGCGCGATAAAGATGATCAATACTTCTGATCTGTTCGGAGGTAAGATTCTTATACACATTATCTATCTCATCATCCTTTTTATCCTGACCCAAGCTATTTGCAAGTAAGGAACCGGCTCCGGGCACAGGCCGAAACAAGCTTATAATGCTTTCAGCCGCTGTATTCTCTTCCTTGGACACCATGGAAAACACTCTCATAAGCTGATCAAATGAAAGCTCATCGGACTCGATCATATTATGCAGTTTTTCCTGCACGCTATTCCTTAGAGTTTCCTGCTTACGAATACGCTCCATATGTGTCTGGAAAAAGGTAAGAATATCGTTCCTAAGCATATCCATAGGATCGGAATGCTTAACCTTCTCTACATCTTCTTGAACTTCTGGATCGCTGAACGTATCCAATAAATCACTTGCGGTTCGGTCCATCGTTTCTTCTTTATTNNTCTTCNCCATTTTCATGATAATCTCGCGCTGGAAACCCACGGCTTTAGCCGTGGGAGGAAAGCGCGGTATCCTCCTTTATTGTTAATGTTGATGTTCTTGCAGACAATCTTCTGCAATTCTTTTTCACGTTCACGGAATTATGTATTGCTGTTCCATCAAGATCACTAATTGAAAAAAATCCCGTACCTCTCTTACCCTTCACGAATCCTGTACCTTTCGGAGTCTCAATAAGATCAAACTTTCTCAACCCGAATAATTTCCCGGTCGGAATTAGTTTTTTAGATCGTGCCCCTTTGGTCTGTTGGTAATCACCGGTTGAGATATTTCGTTTCCGATACAAGCATATAAGAGGATTAACAATTTCACCCTCAGAACAAGCAATAGATACCGCATCATAATAGTGTGTTTTCGGCAATTCTAAAATTTGTTCTCTCTTATACTTCGTTTCATAACCAAAAGTTTCTTGATACTCACCAAATACCTTGATTAACTGCGACCCAATAATACCTACTTCAGTTGCGTGTTTCGTCCTCGAAACTGATCCATTTAATTTCCATTCCCCTCGATGCAATAATTTATGACAATCAGCGCAAAGTGTAATCAAATTGTCCGGGGTATCAGTACCACCTTTGCTCCTGAAAACCTTGTGATGAACCTCAAGTTTATCAGTGTGGCCTTTACACTTCTTGTTCTGACACTTGTAATTGTCTCTATGCAACACATACGCTTTTGTGTTGTAGAAGTCTTTCATCCTTCCTTTTTGATATGTCCACCGGGATACACTGGAATCAGAAATTTTGTGAATATCGAACTTCGCTGTTTCTACTTTCCATCGAGCTACCGGGAGGATAGATTCAACAAATCGCTTTTCTCGAAGATGGGCTTCCACCTTACTTCGAATACTTGGAGCTAATCTCCCTTTTGCAATAGAAGCTCTACGATTTTCAAATCGAGGTTTTCTGTATCGAGTTTTTCTACCGCGTCTGTTTCTTCTATACATTCTTCGTCGTTCCATCTTTTTCGACACATCTTGACGAATTGATACTTCAGACTGATAAAGAACTTCACCATTCCCGATAGCAGCACAACCAATTGTTTTGCTACCGGTATCCATTCCAGCAACAATTTCTTGTGTTTCCTCTTCACAATCAAATAGAAGCTTGATTGTGAAAGGTGTCCGCTTCTTTACCTTTGCTTTTCCATCGCGTAAAAGCTTACGAGCCTTTGCTGGCTTGCAGGGCATCAACGGTTTACCTGATTTTGAAATTACGTACACCATGTCTTTAAGACCTCCTGTACGATAGAGTAATGCGTATCGAAAGCATTGAAGTTACTTTCAAATCCGTCTTCCTCTCGACCGGTTGGAAAAGCTTTACTCGACAAGCACATTTCGGGTGCTTGTCTATGCGGTTGACCGTCCCTACCCATCAGGACTTTTACAGAGCCGCGAAAGAGCCTAGAACTGAGGCGGCATTCTAGGGTTTCTATGTCTAATCCAACGTTTACTAACAACTTAACCTCCTGTTAGTGATCTGGTCAGTGATGGACTTACCGTTGGCAAGCCCACAGCTTTAGTCGTGGGTCACTGACCTTCTCCAAATAGTTGTTCTAACTTTTTACGTACAAACCGATTTAGACTTTTGATACGTATTCCATAGGAATGCGGGGATATCTCAAAGGGTAGTTTAGCACGAATCTCCGGCCAACTCAATCCCTTAATCTCCCGATAGTAATAACAAAGTGCGAGAATCAAAGACTCCTTCACTTCTCCACTACTAGGGAACTTTACCGTTCGATCTTCAAATAGTGATATCACCTTAACGAATCCGTCCATGCCTATAAGCTTGTATAGCTCTACTAAGTCGGTGTTCTTTTGATTCTGATAAAGGATTATAGTCAAAGCCTCTAGAATAACATTAGAATCATCATTGGCGGCTTCAGAGAACAACTCATTTATCTGTTCTTCAAATACTGTCTCTGGATTGTCAAACAATGAATTATTCATGCGCCCTCACTTCCGTCAAATAGTGACGAATCTGCTTCTTTGCCTTCTCTATATCCCCTTTAATCTTATTGCCGCAATAATCATAATACTTTCTCATAAACTTGTCTGATACTGCGGACATGTGGTGTTTCATTCCGATAATAAAAAGAAGGGAATCCTCAGAAGAAGAACTAAGCTCTCGAAGCCTCTTTCCTATAGTATATATCATCCGGTTTGTGACATTAAGAATCTTTTCTCCATCATCGTTCACTACTTTTTCTTCTGCATTCTCTACGCTATGACTTTGTATGCTCTCATAATCGTCGGTGAAATACTTTAGAGTATCCTCAAGAGAACTTCCAGATTCAAGCACGGACTGAAGCGATACATGATCTTCCTCATTCCTATGCTTTCCATAAAGAACTCCGTTTGCCATCCATTGAAGCATAGCTCCAAAAGATTGACGAATAGGATCATCTGAATAAGTAAGTATTCGTTCAAGAAACTTAGTAGCTAATTCGTTAGTCTTATCATCCAGCATATCTTCAGGCATCTTGAACTTGTTACGGATTTTGCCTAAGATGATATTTCGACTATACGACTGAATCTTATTGTACATTGCTACTAAATCATCTTCTTTCTTTCCATTATTGAAATACTCATCCTGTAACTCAAAAAGCTCTCTTTCGTCTTTAGGTTTATCCCAGTAATATGCGCCACAAGACGGACATTGTACCGGCTTATTTTTATGTGTGTATGTATGCGTTTCTCCACATATCGAGCATACTCGCGTGTAAGTTTTCTTAGCTGCCGCTACTTCCATTTTCTCCCCCATTGATCGTCTCTGGATCAATTATTATGCTTTGTAAGTTATCTACTCTAAGCAACCCCTTATATTTGGATAGACAATATCCTTTTTCTTTAAGCTCAATCAGCTTCTTTGCTTTCACAGATCGAATCGCTAATGGTTCCTTCTCGACGAAAAAACACCGGAAGGAAAAGAAGAACACATCAAAAAATTTCCGTGGCTCCCAAACTCCATAAGCAACAATAGGTCTAATGTTAATATTACCTAATTCGTGTAACTTTTTCAACCCCTCATATTGATGATCTTCTAACCGAGATACGTTAAACGCTTTATATCCTTTAGATGAAAACTTAGACTCTATTTTCCATGAAACTTGGGAATCATCAGCTATTACATCGAACGGACGCTTCGAAGATGATATCGCCGCCATTCCTTGAGGATCAGGAATTTTGTATGCCCATCCACCTAACTCATTAAACGAATGTGCTATCAGGGTATTAAGGTCACTCTCCTTCACAGAATAATAGTTAAGAAATGAGTACCCCGCTTTTTCTCAATTAAAAAACCCCGCCTACACAACGTGCGGGCGGGGAAAGATGAAATAAAGAAATACTGCGATCAGGGTTGGATTATTTCTCTTTTTTATAATGAAATGTGGAACGACCAATCCACTTTAAAATACGTCTCCATTATACGGGTCAATGTGAAACTGGGCGGGAGCCAAAAATCCCGATTGCTTGTTATTATACAGCTTCACCTTCTCGCCGTCAAAGGTTTTCACATACTCAAACTGTCCATCCTCTTTAATACCTACAACCATAGACTTTTCTTCCTCGGTCATATAGGGAACTCCTTCATACTTACCAAATTTACCGTCTGCATAAGTACCGTCCGCTAGTTCTTCCCAAGGAATAGATGATGCTTGCGAAGTAGGAGTACGTTCCTCAGGCTCTCTTGAGGCCGATTTCCGTTCTTCTAGTTCTTCTTCAGATTCTGAAGTTTCAGTTACATCAACACCTTGTGCTTTGGGAGCCGAGGATTCCTGATTATTCTCAAGTTCCTTTCGCTCATCGCTTGCAAGGTCTTGAACCTTTTCAGCAAAATTAGTCTCAAAGTCAGCATCAATTTTTCGAATCTGCTTAATAAGCCGATTTTCAATTTTTATCATTGATGTAACTTTATAAAGCTTATCAAAATCATATCGTTCCCAACTACTTTCTTCCTCAGTAAGCGGGCCTTCTACCACATAAGGCTTCGATCCTTCATCCAGTTTAATGATATCATGAGAAGCGTGCATGGCTTCATACCACGGGTCTTTAAAGAACTTTCGAAGAACTATATCATAATCTTCCCAGTCTCCAAAATACTCTACAACTTGATCGTAGATACGATTAAACGTAGTCATCGGCACTCCTGGCTCAAAATAGAAAGTACCCGGACTACTCTTAATCTCGCTGGCTTTCTTACTGAGAACCTTAGTGTGCTTATTTTCTTTGTGCCAATCCATAGTAAAACGATCAATTACGTTCATCGCTACCATTTCCTGCGGCTTCCATCCTCGCTCATACGTATTGTCCGGGGTATTGTTCCACCTAACAATATTGTACGCGGTAGGATGAGTTTTCTCATTTACAAATATCTTATTGCGCTTACCATCGTTATCTTTTTCCCACCGAACTTTCATTACCATATCGAAGATTTCCCATAGCGGCCAATCTGGAATATCCTCTTGATTAGGCCAGATACATCGCATTTTCCCACCATCATCGGTAGTAAGCATGCTCATTAGGAATTGCTTCATATCTGTAGGCTGTTCACGAATAGCGAACGGAAGTCCTACAATGCGTACCAGAGTATCCGAACCCTGAGCCATCGCAGTATAATGAATATCCTCATACTCTTGAGAGAATCCACCCCCCTGTCTCCGCTGTTCTCTTTCTCGACGTTCTTGCTGAACCTTAGCAAACTGTTTGAATTTTTCGTCTCTTGTTGACATAAAAATCTCCTCTGGTCTTTTTTCGGACCGATATATTTTTTATTGGGCAAACTGCCCTACGTTTTCCTATAGTACCTTACGTATCCCTATACTGTCAATAGTTACTTATTCAGATTTTACTAATTTTGGTGTATCAGGATGCCAATCTTCTATTTCCGGCACAATGACCGCTATTGGAAGCTTTGAAGGGTCCATTCCTTCTCCTCGATCATAGAATTGCTGGATAGAATAATGATGTTCCTTTATTGAACTACCATGCCTATCAGAATAATAAGAAGCATAAAATTTCCTTGTTAGCTCAGAGATACAGTACAGAGAGGTAAACTCACTCGGGCTATTTCTTCCTTGAGGCTTAGAAAAAAATATGCGGTCACGTTCGTTCAAATAGATATACATCAACCGCTCTATAAGCCTTACCTCCCACGTATCGAGATACTGTGAGATAGAATGAGCTTTCGAATTCTCATCGCTTTGCTCATTATGAAGCACCTTGATTAATGATTCAACAAACTGGCTCCAGACAGCATTATTCTTCTTAGGATCAGGGTCTTTCCATTTAACACCAACTACATTCCTATATTGTCGCTCCCATGCTTCTTTAAGTCTTTTTGCTCCTTTTTGCTTAAGAGAAGGATTAGCTGAAGCCTCGGCTACCCTATCCGCGTTAATTTTTTCTCTGTTTTCATCCGTAATAGTAAGATACCTTTTCGTAGAAAACCCATCTTCCAGTGAGAATTTCTGTTCTTTTCGAGTAAGGTATCCTCGATCTACAAGTAAGCTTATTGTCTTAGACACGTAAGGCTCACTTACTGAAAAAGTTTTTGCCAAGTGGGAATTGCCTGGAAATATAGTCTTATTCTTATCTATGAAGGTTTTCAGATATCCAAATATCACTCGCTGTGATATAGCAAGGTCCGGCAGAAGGATGATCTCCTCGGGAACAAACACTCCACTGTTCTTCTTTTGTCGTTCCGGCATATTTGGCCCTATACTTAAGCTTCTCCCCTTCCTTTCAAGGTAGCCTGCATCAACAAGTTTTTTAACGATCCTACTTCCATATACTTTATTGACCCCGATAGTGCCTGAAATAATAGCGATAGAAACTTCTTGACAGTCCCTCTCGATTAGATTCCGTACTCGACTCAAAAATAGCTTATCCGTTATATTTAGCTCTGGAAGCTGAAGTATTTCCAAAGGAATATACCACGCTCTCTCATTATCTACCAATTTAATTTCTGCCATAATAACCCTCCTGTTAGAATAACGGAACTATACCACTACGACGAAATACCGTCAATAGTAGCTGAAAAATCGAACGTCTCTTGTAACGTATAGTAAAGAGTATGTAACTTATAGTAAAAGATGTATAACCTATAGTTAAAAGTAATTCACCTATACTACTAGAAAACAACAGTATTACAACAGTATTTACAACAGTATTACAACAGTATTGTCGCTAAAGCGACAACCCATTCTCTTTTCTTCCCTATGGTATCTCTGAGAAATGCTTCCTATGGTATCCTGGCTTCTATGAAATTATTCCCCAAACAGCTTATGGGAAATATCATTCAGTTTTTCTAAAGCTTTTTGACTTCTTCTATGGTGGGGGATTTTTTCCTCTTCCAGTTCGTCTCTATTTTTTCTCATCGGTTTACCGAATTCCGATTCAAAAAAGTTTTTCCGGTATTTCTTAATTTCTTCCTCTTCGTTGAATGATAACGGAACTATTGACTGTTCGTCTATGAATATGATAAAAGGTTCAAAGTACGAAACAAACTCTGTTGCCTTGAATAGACAGCGGGGAGAGTGATCTTTAATCATATCAAGAAAATCATCGTACTTAGCGGTATGCTTTTCTCCCGAGTTAATATAGTATTGAATGTAGTGCTTATTTCGAGGAATAGCAGCTATTGTCTTTATTGCATTTTTTTCTTCCATGGGGGTAGACACTCCTTGTGTTTATAGTTAGAATAGGGGGAAACAGTATCAATAGGCTAAAAAAGGAGAATGAATATATGTCAGCAACAATAGACTGTGTACCGCTTAGGAATTACAAAGGAATTGCCGATACCTGTAGACGACCGGGGAATCAGATTTACGATAGCGTGTTTCTCGATTTTGAGAATGAGAAGATGTGGGTTCAAAATCCGTCGGCGGTAATTCAGATTCCATTTTCACCAGATTTCTCCGGCGACCGACCGGACAATTTTTACGTAGATAGCGAGAAGTTTTTCTATCTTGTTGATTCCTACGATTATCTCATATTGGAAGATACGACGTTTCGAAATGGAAATGATACTTTTAACCTTCGTCATATTAAAGAGGATATTGACGTTCCAGAGTTTAGTCTTGATCCAGAAGATTGGGGCGATTATATTTCGTTACTGTCTAATTCCGATAAGTTTTACTCGTGTTTATTTGAGGCTTCGGTTCACGTAGATGATGATGTTAACAGTACCCTGAATGGAATATTTGTTTCTAACGGTCGAATGGTTTCCAGTGACCGCGTTACCCTTTATGAAACTATACATGATTTTGGAGTAGGCGATATTACGCTTACGAGTTTCGCAGTAAAGCTTCTTCCTGAATTACGTGACGATACAATCTACATAGGAACTTATGGAGATAACATTCTTATTCGTGTAGGTGAAGTAAATGCAATGGTAAGTCAAAGTCAAAAATTGGAGGTTCCCCCGAATTCAAGCGATTCAGAATTCGTAGAGAAATATAATCATGACTCCTACGTTTCTGTGAACGCTGGCAACCTGATGGATATACTCAAATTCATAGCTCCCTTCACTAAGGATGCGGTTAAGAACCGGGTTAAGATTTTTCTCAATGACTCGAAGGAACTTTCTTTCGAGGTAGTAGATTCTAACTACATGTTAAAATCTATTCCGGTTGAACACATAGAGAATTATTCTACGTTTGAAGGAAATCGCATATGGGTAAGTTCGTCAAAGGTAAGGAAAATAGCCTCCCAGCTACTAGACTCTTATCAAGATAATATAAACATTCAGTTTAGCCCTGAATCACCAGCGCTCAATTTTACATCCAGTCAAAATAGCGAAACACATGTGATCTATGCACGGATCAATGATGATGAGGATGATGAGTAATATGTTACTTAAAGACTATTTCGCGCCAGAGGAGTTTCTCGCTGAGTTTAAGAAGCGGTTTGATGCGTTTTGTAAGAACTCTCCTGTAATTCTTACGTACCGGGTAACTCCGATCTCTGTATATCTGCAAAGAACGTTGGATACAGGAGAGATTGATATTCACAAGTATGACTTTGATTACAATATGACAGTCAAGGAGAATATCAGCAACATAAAGAGCTGGCTTCGAGATAATTGGTACCCACGAGTGGGTATTTACATAATAGATCGGACTGTGATTAAGAAAGATCAGATGGTACTTGTCGGCCCCGATGGAACTCAAGAAATATACGAGTTGAAAGGAATTCCTATTACCGTGTTCCTTCGAAGGGTTAGAAGTAAAGGGTCAGAAGAAGCTAAGTCACTGTTCCTTAAACATGCGCAACTATTATTTACGATGGAGGCTAAAAATGAAAATACTATTCACGCAGAAAAAAACTAATAATCCCATAAGTTCACTAGGTTCGGAGGAGCTAACGTTAAGCTTAGACTTAGATGATAACTCATTTACCTTGGACCCGTTAAAGGATTTTGATATAAACAGAATGTTGAAGGAACACTCAAACGACATAGAGTTATTGGTGAATGATTCTGATAGCTTCAATACGTTTAAGCAAAAGATTCAAAACGATAATCAATTTACTCGTGAGGTATTTCGAGTATTTCTTAAGGATATCCTTGAAGTATGAGCTATTCAAAAATTGTGCTGGATGTAAATAACATTTATCATCGGGCGCACTACGTAGGCAGCAACCTAACTCATACGTTATCCAATGGAGAACGAATAGCTACCGGAGGTATCTATAACTCGCTTAGGATGATAAATCGAATTGTGAAGGAATTCGGTGAGGATTACACTACAGTGTATTGCTTGTTTGATAACTCTGACAGTAGGCAAACAAAACGAAAAGATATTGATCCTGAGTATAAAGCTAATCGTGATAAGAAGGAACATGCGTTCTATAAAGCTTTAAACATACTCCACCTTATTCTTCTTTCGTATGATGACCGGTTCATTTCCATTCAAGTGCCTGAGCATGAAGCGGACGATATTGTAAAGACCGTAGTAGATATGAAAACTAAGTATGAGTACATGCTACTTGTATCGCAGGATATGGACTGGGCTAGAGAGATATCTGAAAAGGTACATTGGGCCAGATATGAAGATACTTATGATGTTTACGATCCTGATCGATTTAAGGCTCAGTATGGATTTGAACCTTCGCGGGAAAAGGTAACTCTGTATAAGGCGTTAGACGGGGATGCTTCAGATAACATTGAGCGACCGGTATATGGTTTAAGAAAAGATGTAATCGAACGTCTGGTACAAGATTTTGATACAGTAGATGACCTGATATACAGCTTGAAGTCTTTATCTTACCTGTCTGATAAATGGAAGGATAAGATTAAGGAAGCTCTCGCTAGGATTAAGTTGAACTATGACCTAATCAATTATTCAGACTTGACAAGAGAGGATGTAGAAGATAATCTTGTGGAAGGTAGCTTTAAACCAAAGAAGCTGCAGTCACTATATGAAAGTCTCGGTTTCGATATAGCTAAGATTGACAAACGTATAGTGAAGGATAACAAGTCTGAAAACTTTTTTCAGTTTGATAGAATAGATCGACCATAAGGGGTAAATATGCCGGTTACGATTTTCCCAAAATACGATAGTGATAAGATCGCAGTATCTTTCACAGGGAACTCTTTTCGAATTTTACTCGATCTTGCGAAGAAGTATAAGCTTTCTTTTAAGGAACGATGGAGAGGTTTAGAGAATGTATGGATCGGTCATCGGTCTAAGATGAAACGATTCTTGGAGGAAGTAAACGAAAGTGTAGAATCAGTCAATATTGAAGCTATTTCAAAGTATTTAGAATCTAAGCCTGAAACTCGGTTTGAAAGGAATCCTCTTGACCGCAGCCTGCTATTATCCGATCCATTAGGAAACTTCCAGATAGATGGAATCAAAAACGGAATAAGTCAAAACCGGCTTCTGTATCGATGGGATATGGGTACGGGAAAAACATTTACCAGTGTATCTGTAATAAACCATCTGTTTAATGAAGGTAAGATCGATAGACTTCTTATCGTGGCTCCGTCCGAATCGGTTCTAAACTTCGAAAGGGAACTCATTCGGTTCTCTCCCTTTTTTACTGAAGAGGATATCTACATAGCAGATAGAAAAAATCGCCATCCTTTTGAATCGGGTTGTAAGGTAGTAATCATGACCTACCGTACATTTGTAATGCTGTGTGATGATGCATGGAAGGCTAAAAATCCGAATGTAAAAAAGAAGCCTAAGAGCTTTCAAAAAGAGCTTCTTTCAATTGGGAACTGGGGAAGTAGCCGCGCTATTATTCTTGACGAAAGCCACCTAATAAAGAATCCTAAGTCAAAGACCGCTAACTGTCTCCATCTGCATAAGCACTATTTTGAGTATCGTTACGAGCTTAGTGGAACCCCGGCACCGAAAGGGTGGGAGGATTACTATAGTCAGATTAAGTTTCTTGACGAATCAGTAATTGATTATGAATATTATGATTGGTTAAATGAAATCGCGGTGCTCGGGAACAAGTTTAGTAACTATGCAATTAGAGAGTACAAGCAAGATAGAGTGAATGATTTTCTTTCGGAAATGACTCCGTGGGTTCATACAATTCGAAGTGAAGATGTGCTTGATCTTCCAGAGCTGTCAATAAACGAAATTTGGGTAACTCCCAGTAGTAAGCACATGAATCTCTATCAGAGGTTTGTAGACGCTACTATCCAAAAGCTTAGAGAAGATAACGATGGGCAGTTGAAGCCGCACATGGTACGAGAAAAACTTCCTTATCTAAGCCTAGCTATTGATGACCCTACCTTGATAGATACCGAAAATCTAGTGGGCTCTGTAGTCAAGTTAGTGAATAACTGGAAGTTTACCGATCACTCGAATCTAGAACCATGTACCTCAGCACTGGAGTCATATATTGAGTATCAGGGTCAAAAAACTATTCTCTGGTCCGGCCACCCTCGCACTCTTGATCGGCTGGCGCAGTATTATGCAAAATACAATCCAATTGTAATTCATGGTGAAGTTGACAATGATGATCGAGATGGGCTTCTTACAGAATTTAGAACTAGAAAAGATAGACCTCTTTTGCTGGCATCCTATAAGGTGCTTCATCGGGCGGTAAATATTGTTGAGGCTACACGGAATATCTATTGGGATCGAAGTTGGGATTATGAGAACTGGTCACAATCGATTAAGAGAACTCATAGACATGGGCAAAAGAATCGTGTTATCATAAGCCCGTTGATTCTTTCAGATACACTGTCGGTTGCCATAAAGTATAACCTTGAAGGTAAGAAGCTGATAGATCGTCTGGATTTCAACAAGGATTCTCTTAGTAAGGATCATTACAAAAAGCTATTTACGGGAAGGATAGATGGGTAAGAATTTCTCGACCAATAATGTTTCAAAAAATAGGAAGGCTTCTGATTTTTATGAGACTCCTTATAGCCTTACATCTCTCTTATTAGATAAGGTTACTTTATCGGAACCTATATTAGAGCCTGCTTGCGGAAATGGGGCAATCTCTAGGGTACTACGAGAAAAGGGGTATTCAAAAATTACAGAGTACGATAAAGAAGTAGATTTTCTATCTGTAACTTATGCGGACGAAAAGACTATTATTACGAATCCTCCTTATTCAAAAGCTTTAGGGTTTATTGTTCAAACTCATGGTTTGAAGTCTGTACAAGATGCATTTTTTCTTTTACCTCTATCTTACTTGCATGGTAAAGCACGGCATGATACTATATACCATAATACGCCAATGCCTTTATTCTCAGTATATGTATTTACAAGATACCCCTTACTAGGGGGTGAATTGAGAGAGGATGGGAAACATAAAACAGGCATGATGGTGTATGCATGGTTTCACTTTAAGAGAACGAGAGAGAATGTGAAGCCTTCGATTGATTGGTTAGATAATAATTCATATATTTTGAGTAAGAAGGATACAGCATGAAGCGATTGGTAATAGGGCATTCGGATTTGGATGGAGTTAGTCTGTTTCTTCTCTTTGATTATTTTGAGATACCTACGTCCGATAGGCTGGCTCTGGACTATGAGGATTTAGAAAAGGATAACATTGTTTGGTATGCACTCACCTTTGATGAAATCTTTTTCATAGACATAACTCCAAGTGGACTTTTTCTCGATAATCTTTTAGATTCTGATGTAACCTTTTTTGTGTTCGATCATCATGAAGAAAGGGTAAGGCCGCTGTTAGAGCTTCCTGAAAGCGATCAGTACGAGATTTACTATGATGCTGACGAATGTGGTACGTCTCTTTTCTACAAGAGTATCCTAGGTGACTTTGACCATCCTGAAACAAAGCGGATACCAGAAACGAATTCTGTGCTTGATTACTTTATCCAGTTAGTGAAAATCTATGATCTATGGATGATCGATCATGAATTGTGGGAAGAAGCCTTATCTCTAAATCGAGTGTACTATGCGTCTCGAAACTACAACGAACAAAATACGTATGCTATGGCACTGCCTTTCTTGAAGGCGCAGTATAAGAAATTCACTATTCTGAGTGANTGGAAGTGGCTTAAGTCAGAGAAGGAAATTATTACGCGGTCTCAGAAAATCGAACAGGAAAGCTACGAAAAAGCTANTGGAGTAATGGAAAAGCGGAAGGACACAAAGGGGCGAACTTTTTTGATTGCTCCTGTGCGAAGTAAGATTTCACTTATTTGTGCGTATATCCTGTACGAGAACCCCGATGTGGATTACATGATCGTTATCAATACGTACGGCGGTGGAATAAATGGCAAGTTAAGTGGAAGAAGTTCGCGAGGTTTTGATTGCACTAGTATAGCTGCATTGAACGGGCATAAGCCTGCCGCTGGGGGAAGGATCATAGTGTCAGACGCATATGAACTGTGGCAAAACCAATTTGCGTGCTTAAAGTACGAGAATGAATATTCTGAAGGGGAAAGTTACCTTACGATAACGCAGCGAGAAAGCCCACGGCTTTAGCCGTGGGAGTATCAAAAAAGAAGCCACACAGGCCGCTGTGTGACTTCTCAGAGGGGTTTAGCTGAAGGGTATCCACTTAGCAATGTCTGCATTTAAGTACGCTCCAGTGTGGAGGGTACGGACTGAGGGAAAAAGGGTTCGTTCTCGAATTGAAAACGTCCAAACACCATGAGATTTTTCGGCATGAAGAATCGTAGTAGGCTTCAGATGATTAATATTCCCCGATCCATACACTTCAATTACCGAGCTACTGTCTTGCAAGTTTATCCTCGATATAAGAGTGGATACATCTTCGTCGGTAATAACATTCTCACTTCTATCTGCCTCGATAGCTCTCGCCTTCTCGAACAAACTATTGTCACTCATGATCGTAGCCATATATAGCCTCCCCTCCGGTGTACTCACCCGCCGGTAGGTGCGTTGGATTTCACCGACGCCCGCCGTAGCGAGCGTTTCGCGCGAGTCT